>Ga0214543_1008552_pt1 | contig 16654 bp, 5 predicted proteins | sample CNSS2metaG_FD_160094 | JGI IMG/M metagenome (GOLD analysis project Ga0214543, IMG submission 160094) | Root nodule microbial communities from cowpea collected in UCLA plant growth center, Los Angeles, California, USA - CNSS2 | ecosystem: Host-associated > Plants > Roots > Nodule | place: USA... | reverse complement strand
TATTCTAGCCAAATATAAACAACTTAGATTTAATTACTGTTGTAAACCGTACACCAACGTAAAGTCTTGTATAACTCATATACAACTTAAGATCCTTAAACTCCATAAGAATATAATATTAAATATAACATTTTGAATGAAATTGAACGTGAATAAAGGTGCCAGATAACCTCCTGCCATCCTATTTATAAAATCCAAAACTGTTATGAACTTATCATTTCTTATAATATAAAATAAAACCAAACGTAGTTATAGTTATAAAATGAAAGCCATTTTATTAAAGAAAGTTTCACATGCTCAAAACATAAATCATGATTTGGCCTGATAAATATATTTTAAAACCCTTGTTATTTGACGTCCATAAAAAAAACTCAAACATCTAAATGTTAAGTTTCATCCAAGTAAACTCCCACATGGAACCAAATAAAATAATGGTATTTAGTATTATTTTGAACCAGTCTAGAATTTAAAGAAGAACATCTTTACAAAATTATTGCAAATATCAAAACAAAACTTCACCACATTTGGAAAACTTGACTAAGTGCTAAGTTGTGCTAGTTCATATTTAAACCTCAATTTTAGTGTAATATCAACACATAACATTAAGCAAAACACCCACACAACCCATTCATCTGCTACTCTAACAAACAAATGTTAAAATTACATACACATATTCAACCATGATGCCAAAAATTCTTTAACTGGTTAACTCATAATTTTTCTAATCTCCCAATTAAATCAATTTTTGTAATTCATCAACACACTTAAACACCTATTCATCCACCGAAACTTTAATTCCAAACCTCCAATTAATCCTCAGATTCCATTCATATACCAAAAATCAACAACTTAAAAGTTTAATTTCTCAAACTACTTCTCCCATATTCAATCCTAAATTCAACCTTTAACATCATTCGTCATAAATCATATCAAAATCACATAAACTCTAAACACATAAATCTTTCTAATACAATAACAACCTTACCTCCAAAAAATCAAAAGAAAATCATAAGATAACACATACTCACATAAAAACATAAGATCTAGTTAGCTCCCCTTACCTGATATCCTTGCTCCAAAAGCCCTTCTCGAATTTCCTTCATGATCCAAAATGGTTACAACCCTTGCCTCTAACACCTAAAAAGGCATTATTTTGTGCTAGCCAAGGTTCAAACTCTCATCCACCAAATTACCAAGCATGTACACAACCAACAAGTCATTTCATATTTCTTAACATTTTATTCACTTCTCTAATTATGACACCATGTCAGGTGTTCATGCATGCACACAAAATAATTAAACAATTAAAATCTCCCATTAATGGAATACACAAGACTCGAATCCAAGTTCTCTCAACATCACTCCACACGCTCAACCACTTGAGCTACAATTACTCATTGTCATAACTCTATGCATTACTTACTATAAAGATCCCTCTAAATGAATTTATGTTAAATAAAAATTTATTTATTTATTTATTTATTTTATTTCCTTGGGTCTTACAAGTCGTTGATGGCCGATGAGTAGCTGGGCAAGTGCCACTCACTGGGCGACGAATATGTGTCTGCAGTTTATGTTTTTAGTTATTTTTGCGACCCAATGTCTTTGGGCTTTCTTTCAAGGTTTCTGGAGTTTCTTATTGTTTGTGTCTATATATACTGGCACCAAAAATAGATGAAGACACCTTTGATGGTCATTATATGAAATTGGTTTTCATTAATAAAGGATTCTCTTGGCCCTTGTTTTAGAACACCAATTCTTATCAAAGACTCAAATATGTGTGGTGAATCTTCCTTGACTTATCAATATGCTAGATTGTAGCATGCCCATCCTTGTTTAATTGTTTGTTCTACTCTGATTTTCTTTGTTTATTTACATAATGAATCCAAATTCAGAAATGATTGTACTCTTTTCTAGATAGGATCCTATCATATAGACTGCAAATTTATATATGCATAAAAATTACATCATGTCTATAAATCGATCTATAAGGTGAAGTATCCTAACGACGATGAAGGTTTGCCAAGTGATTCATGTTGAATCAACACAATTTCTAGGTTTCTACTAAGCACCGCCTAGCGGCAATGAATACCCTCCAGGCGACACACACTGAATATGTTAGTTTTCTCTGTTTTATGGATTCTGTGATATTGCGAGTGTTTGTCAAGTTTCTTATGTATGTCTAAATGATGACGTTATTGATTTTTGGAAATATCCACGTATGGATGGTGATTTTGATGATTTGATGCTTACAAAACTATGTGGGTGCAAAATGAGTTAGGAAGGAATGTCAAATAAGATTTTGGGTTCCAATTATAGTTATTTGGTAATTGTATGACTTAATTGAAGGTGTGTGCATGTTGGAAACTGAATTGAGAGTGAGTTGTGCTATTGGATGACTAGATCACAATGAGGGGGAAACTTTAAGGTGTGTTCCTTTGTGTAGATGGATATGGGGGAGAGTGTGAAGATGGATTTGTGTAGATTTAGGTGGATGGATATTTGTGTTTTTTTGAGTGGATTTAGAGAGTAAAGTGAGTGAATTTGGAGATAATTTTTATGAAATTTAGTGAAAGATTTGATTGATGTGATAGATAAAATTATATGTTAAAATAGATATATTTATTAAGTTACCATAATACCCTTGTGTAAAAAAAGAGAATGATTTTGTAATTTGATGTTATAAAAATAATTATAATTAATTAATAAGAAATAAAAAAAATATTAAAATTATATAAAATTTTAAAATAAAAAAAAATTAAATTTTTATGAATGTAAAAGAAATTATATAATTAAATTTTTTTAAAAAATTGTATAATTAAATTTTTTTTAAAAATTATATAATTAAATTTTAAACTAAAGTTAAATAATGTTAAAAAAAAGTTAAAAAAATTTTTAAAAAAATTGAAAAGAAGTCAAGAAAAAGGTAAAGAAAAAAAAGAAAAAAGAAAACCAACGGTGTCGTAACCAGTGTCGCCCCTTTGAAAAACAAGGCACCGGTTACGTAACCGGTGCCATCACTCTCTCACTCACCTCAACACCGGTGCCCACACCGGTGCCATCCAACCCCAACACCACAGCACCTCACCACCATTGCAAGACACCGTGCCTCGCTCACCACCCTCACCTGCCAGTGCCATCCACTCACCACCCCAACACCTGACATGCCCCCTGCAACACCACTCACAACACCGGTACCCACATCGGTGCCTTCCCATCCTCCACTGCATGTGAAATGAAAAGTGAGGACAATTACGGTAATGTGCTCGTATTACTCCCTAATCTGCTAATTCTATGGTGGATGAAAAAAATTGGGTATCCCTCAAATCCGCACTCGCTTATCCGTTTAAATCCATACAATTGAACATTTCAATGTTCATCAATCCGCGCTCGCTAATTTGTTTGAACAGTGTAATCAGTGCAAGCGAACAAGCCCTTAGGGTTCTCGCACACAGGAAAATCTGGGTTTTTACCCAGAACCTGAAGCACCGCCTGATGGCAAGCTATGTGCCACCAGGCGACAACCAGTGACTTGTAGTTTTGTGGCTGGTTGTGCGAGGGGCGAACTGGGAATGTCTTTGGGGTTTAATGGGAATCATGCATGTAGTAATAGGATAAAACTAGAAGAATCATATTGTTGTGGTTTCCACACACTAAGAGGGTGGAAAGTTATGAGTAACATGACTTGAAAATGAGAGTTTGACGGTAGGAAATAATGCATGTGCATTTTTGGTAAAATTAGAGGAGTTGGTATGATTTATGATATTTTGTAGTGACTGTTTATGTATCTTTGTCCACAAGCGGGACTATTCTTTCCTAGTTTAAGTGCAAATTCTAAGGGGTGATTGCATAAATACCTAAACGTATAAATCATTGGAATATACTTATATTAGGTGACTTAGAAAATGTGCCATGATGTAATATAAGAATACATACTATAATAGTGGAATGTTGTTGTTGTCAATTATTATGAGCATGGGTCCTTTCTTATCAAAGTTAAATTATTGGCATATTTTAATTGAAGATATTATATGAATTGATATATGAGGATGATAGTATAAGTTAGGGTGTATTGTAATTCTAGATTGTTTTGTGCAATTTGGATGTGTTGCCTAAGGTGTTTGAGGTGTAAAAACCTGATTTGGGGGTGCTAAACCAACAGTTGCCACGCTACTAGTATAGCGTCTAGCGAAAAAGGGGAGGTCGCCATGCGATAGAAGGAACCATGGAAGCCCTTGGAATGCGCAGCGCCTGGCGGTGAGGAGGGTTCCGCCAAGCGAGCCAAGATAGTGACCACTGGAACGCGTGGCGCCTGGTGGCATGTGGTGCCAGCCAGGCGGTCTAGAGTGAGGTTTCACCTGACGACATTGGAGTTGCGCCTGACAATTATGCGTGTAAGTGGAGTTGCATTGGAGGATTTTATAAAACTTTACTCTTCGTAAACATCAATCATTTATGTGAAACAAAATTCTGCAAACTCTTTTTCAATAATTTTTTTTCCTACTTATTGATATCCTTAAGATTATTATTTTAATTTTTTTAATATTAGTTTTATAGTCTATATAATATATTTTAGTATGTTAAAACTAAAAAATATGAGAGAAACATTTATATATATATATATATATATATATATATATATATTATGACTTAAATTGATTAACTTAAACTATATCCAAAACTCTTAACCCAAAGTCATTATTAATAAAATATTGATAGAATGAGAGAGAAACAAATATTTAACATGTGTCGTAGATAATAACATTTAGTTATATGTTTAAATTAAAGTCAATGATATTATGACTCCCATTTTTTTATTCTCATCTTTTACTTCCTGACATGACTTAGTGTGAACCATTGATTAATGTACCACTATCTTTTCCTTTGAAAGAATCAATGACCTACACTAAACAATGTCAAGGAGTAAAGGATGAGAGTCAAAAATGGGAGTCGTAGTATAATTTTCCTTAAATTAATAACAAACACACAAAATGATAAGGAAATTATATTTTGTCTACCAAATTATTACAACTTTTTTACTACATGAGTTGGTAACCCCCGTGGCATCTATTTTTTGTTTTTCATATTCTTTAAAGTCCACGCTAGTAACACCAGGGGAGGGAGAAAGGCGGATTCTCTCGAAATCCTTCTTCTTTCTCTTTTCTCATTCCCCATGTTCTTGTTTCTCTTTTTCGCCTTCTATTGGTGGCACCCAAAGTGTATTGTTCGTGTTTAGGAACCTAGCCTACTTAAGGATTTCATTTTCTTAGCCCCTTCTCCGCAATCCCTTTAATCCTTTATGTGAAACAAAGAGCTTTTATAGTTATCTGACTTGTGAAAGAGATGTCTTCTTCATTGAATTGGTTATCGTGAAAATGGAGTCTTTTATTGTGCGTGGTTATCGCATATTGGAAGGTTTTTGTTGTTATGTCTGTCTTTGCCTTTGGTTCTTCTTCCGTTGATGCCATAATGCCATTTATAGGAAAATTTCTCGCATAGTGTTGGAACTACAGTTTGATCAAATTTTTATTTTTCTTAGTTTTTGGGTTTGTTTTTTTGTTATTCTTTTTGTTGGTTGATTGTGTTTATTTCAGGATTTGTTGATAGTGAACCTAATTTTGTGTGTGAAACCTAACTACTATGTTGTGCACAGTTTGTATGTTTACATTGTTTTTTTGTGCTTAAAATTTCCTTTGTGCGACCCATTTGTACCTGCCTTACTTATATTAAGTGTTCACCTGACTTGTAGATTTTACACAATGATAATCAGATATTTTACACAAAGTTTATGTTAAAGTGAATAACTTTACCCAATCATTGGAAATTTGAACACACATTTGTACTTGACTAAACATGGTTTGCCTTATTGTGTTTTAAGGTTGTGTGCAGTAGGTGAGCCTTATGTTGTATATAGTATGTGTTTTTACACTATACCATGAGCTTGAAATTGTCTATAGCTGACTCATTTCTGCATTTTTTCTCACCTGGCTTAGATTAAGTGTTGACCCAACTTATATTCGGTGTTCACTTGACTTGTACATTTTGCATAATTATAATCATATATTTTACACAAATTTTCTCAAGTGAATAACTTTACCCAATCATTGCAAATTGCTTACACAATTGTAATTAACCATACATGGTTTGCCTTATTTGGTTTTAGGTTGTGTGTAGTATGTGTGCCTTATGTTGTGTGCAATATGTGTTTTTACACTATATTTACGAGCTTTAAATTTCTGTGGTTGACACATTCTACATTTGTGTTCACCTAACTTAGATTAAGTGTTGACCTGACATATATTAAGTACTCACATGGCTTGTACATTTTGCACACTGATTATTGGATATTTTACACATTTTTCACACAATATAATAGGTAATGTTTGTTTACTTAATATGGATTATGTAAAAATATGGGTAACAGTAAAATTAAAAGGTCCATAAAAATATCAGTAACAGTAGAATTTTTATTTTTATTATTATTTTTTAAATTATATTAAAATATTTCCAACAATAGTCAATATGGATTCTATTTTCTTGTTTGATCTCTTTTTAATTTGTCTTGTTTCTTCTTACTTTCTACTCTTTTAAGAGTCCTTTTTGTAGGATTTTAGCATATTACATTCCTTGAATCTCATGTTATCTGTGCGTACCAATTTTTTTCATCCTCATTTCTTATTAGAATGTTTTTTCATTATATTTTTGTTGTTGTTGTTTTTATTTTGTTTTGAATTTGTATTAGAATTAGAAATGTGTTTCTTTTGTCCAGTTTTGTTTTTCGGTACTTTTCGATCTATGGGTTTCGAGAGTTTTTTTGCATATATATTGACGAGGAACTAGAATTTTTCTACAAAACTATTAATTAAATTAGGATTTAGTCTTTTGGTGGAAAATAGGTTAATTTGAGCATAATTCAAAGTTAGGTTTTCTGCGGGAAAATAATTCAAGTTTAGAGGGGAAAAAAACTTACTATCAAGTTGAAAAGAACAATAGTTTTTTTCAATTATTTTTATTAATTATTAATCTTAAAATAAACTCTACAGGTTTGTGAAAAGGTTGAGACTTGAGAAGGAGAAAAATACTTGAGACTTCAAGATACTACAAGTCTACTATAGAGATTACTTTCTTGATAATCAAAACCAGGTGTTACCATTCGTTTTATATTGATGAAGTTATTGAACAATTAAAAGGTCTTCTTTTAGTTTTTTGAAAAGTACAAAGAAAATGAATTTGAAAATGCATTTATTTCTAAGTTTCATGAAAAACGTATTAGACGCATAAAAAAACAATTTGATGAAAATGTTGAGAATGAAACTGTAAAATCTCTTTTCAAGAATCATTAGAATTGATTATTTTTTGTATATTGTTGATAAAGAAATTACCAGACTTTAAAGTAAATTGGAACAATTTAAAATATATGAAAAAAATATATTTTTATTTATTGTTAAAAGATTAAAGTCACTAGATTAGACATCTTTGAAAGAAAAATACTTAAATCTTGAAAAATCTTTAAAACATGATAATTTTTTAAATATTGGTGAATTTGATTTATTTTTCAAATTAAATATAATTATAAATTTAAAAAATGATAAATTGATTGACATTCTTAATTATATAAAAATAATAAATTCTTTTTCAAATAGATATATAACTAACGTTAATAGATTAGTCTCATTATCTATTAATATATATATATATATATATATATATATATAATATATAATATATATATATATATATATATATTATATATATTATTTTATTGGATAAAAGTTACACTTTTTTTGCATTAAATACGACAACTGTTAGCCAATAATTATTTGCATGACGCACACCGACTAAACATCGATTAGAAAGTGACCCAGCTTTCGGTCGGTTTTGCCTTACATGCCCCTCCTTACTTTCTTGCCGTTGACCTAACTATTTAAAAAAAAAAACAATAGTTTATCCTTTTCAATGTTTATTTAAATTTACTAGTGATTTTTTATCCAACATAGTATGTATTTGTCAGAAGACCTCAAAGATAAAACAATTAAAGTTCCTATTTTCGGTTTAATGAAAAGTCTTCAAAAATATTTTTATTACTAATATTTTATTAAATTAATTATAAAATCATGTTTAAATAAAAAAATCTAAAAAAAAATAGTACTAATAAATTTTTACTAAATCAATTATAAAATTATATTTAGAAAAAAACATCAAAAAATTTAGTATTAATATTATTATATTAAATTAATTATAATTTTATATTTAAGAATAAAATTTAATTAAATTATCAGTTTATTAGTGTTAAAATATTTTTTCAATAATTTATAACGTTGTTGTTTAGGATAAAAAAGTTATTATTTATATTTTATTTTTATTTTTATTTTATTCTTTCATCTCCTACAACTTCTCACTACAAAAAACTCTTATAATGATCAATTTTGGTGGTCAACAAGAATATGTTTAGTGATCAATTTCCTAATTAGAAACAAATTCTTTTGGTAGTCAAGTAACTAATGTTAATTACCAATTCAGAAATCAATTTTAATTTTTTAAAACTATTTTAATTATCAATAATTTTTAGTTTATAAATTGGTATCCAAACTGGTAAATATAATGTTTTTTTTTTCACTAAAATTAGTCATTATTCAAAGATTTTCTAGTAGTGTCTCGTCTATTGACTTCACCCATTGTTTCTCCTTGTTTTCTCCTATTCTAGAGTTTCTCTTGAGAGTTTTGACCGATTTCATTTTTGAATCTTATATTGTTTGTGTGTACCAATATTTTTATCTTCATTTCTAGTTATTATGTTTTTCTTTCTATTTCATTTGTTGTTAATTTTATTCTATTTGTTGAATTTCTATTAAGATTATAAATGTATTTTCTTTATCTGGTTTTTGTTTCTTGGTATTTTTTGATTTATGGGTTTCGAGAGTTTTTCTGCATATATTATGATGAAGAACTGAAATTTTGAGTTTTTCTACATATATTTCGATGAAGAATTGAAATTTTGACTTGGATTGAATTGCAGAACTATTAACTAGGTTCGGTTTTAACATTTTGGTAATTTAATAAATAGTTAAATTGAATTGTAGAAAAATTAAATAAAATTAATTACTGACAATTTAATAGTTAATTTTATATAAAATAAAAACTCAAAAAATAATATTTTAAATAAAATGTCAAATTCTTAAGTTTATTTTAAGCATGTCAAACCCGTGAAGAGTCTCTAGTACTAACTTATACACCTTTTTTTATTCCTTTCATTTTACTTCTTTCGATTTCTTTGGATTTTATTTATGCTATGAGTACTTTAATTTATTATTACATCATCGGAATTCTCTTTGATTAATAATTTAAATGACTAATTGAATTAGAATTGATGTAACAAGTTAGTTTAAGTACTCTTTTTTTTCATTAGTAAAAAAGCATGTATGAATATGAAAGTATTTAGAGACTCAACACTATAAAAGTATATCTTTTGATACTTAAGACCTAACCTACTATCTCTAAAAAAAATGGAAGATATTAACTATTTCTAAATGTATAAATAATATCTAAACCATCATTACATAGAACATATATTAAAATAAATTTAGCGCAATCTTCTCATTATATTTGACTAGAATAAATATTATAGGATAAATTAATATTTATCTAATTGAAAATTTAAGATAAATTCATATCTTTGAATATAAAACCTATATTTCATATTTATAACAAATAATTATAATGTTGGGATTAGAAATTCATATATTTGATTTGATAAGTTTAACTTTACATAAATAAATCTTAAGAAATATCTATAGCTATATATACATTTTTTTATGTCTACATTTATTTTTTTATTTTTATCTTTAAATAAAAAAATTTAAACTAAAATAATTATTTTATCAATTTTACTTTTTAGATATATATTTCTTTAAATTTAATATTCTTTTTATTGATTTTTTTAAACTTAATCATTTTTTAATTATAAAATTACATAGTAAATAAAAACTTTTTAACATGAAATTGTAAAAATTATTTAATTTAAATTTATAATTACGATAATAACAACAACAATAATAATATTTATTACATTTTATTATCATTTAAAAAAAGTAAACATATTATCAAGATCACTTCTGCTTCTACTCTCGTTTTAATAGTCGTTTATCACGATAACTATGGTTTTTATATTATCTTATAGTTGTTATCACACAATAAAGTTAAGTTATAAAGTTCTATGTATATTTAGCATATCGATGACCCAGATGTTATTGAAATATTATGTTTTTCTTTACTAGACATCATTTTATATTGGATACTTTTACTTTGATGTTAACAAATTTTTACACACTTTATATCCATTATTATTCTTTAACTTTTTCTTTTTTATAAATATAAAAAATCATTTTTTATGAGTAAAATATTCTTAAAATTAAGTTGTTAAGTAGTGTATCACACGATAAGAAATTATTTCATTAACAATCAATTTTAGTGTCAAAAAGTTATTAGTTATGATAATAACCAATTTAAATATCAATATACATGATTAAAAGTTATTAGTTAATAAATTTGTTGTTATTATTATTATTATTAAAAATTTATAATTCGTTGTTAAATTGGTCACTAATTAATTAGAGACTAATTTAGAAACCAATTCATTTGTAGTAAAACCTTAATAACTAATGTTTAGTGATCAATTTTCATCTGTAACTAAAACCTTGATAGCTAAACTTTAGCAATCAATTTAGGGATTAATTATAAATTTTTATTCATAATATTGACTATTTTATTAACCAACAATTTTTTGTTCTGTAATTTGGTATTTAAATTGGTCATTATAGTGCCTAACAATATTTTATTTAAAAAAATATTTTCCTTTTATATTTTATATAAATCTTTAATATGCAAAAAATAATATTATTTTATTTCAAGGTTTTATTTATATTTATTATATATAAAATAATTTTTTATTATTGAAACAAGCTGTCACATGCTTATTTTCCAAGCATAGTTTGTAATTACCCTTTTAACCTCAACCTCAACTGTCATTGTCCCCGTCATATATATAGATCCCATTTCAACACCCTCGTTTCGTAAAACCTAATAGAGAAGAAAAAAAATGTGTCTAAATCCAAATGTCAAATCCATTTTAAAAGTTCTGAAACCTTCTTAAGTTGCTATTATAAAAGTGAGAGGAAAATACGTTTCCACCTTCATTTAGTTCTAACGAGACATGGAATGTGAAATATTGCCAAATTCTCACACAAAATTATTCATTATAGATAAATTTTTTAATAAAGAAATAGTAAAAAGTATACTTCTATTATATTCAGTATTTTCTTTTATAGACAGAATTAGTGTTTCAAACTACAACTTATAGACGGATATTTTTTTCAAAATATTGTAACCATACGTGCGGGAGAAAATGAAGACTATCACTGTCATGTTTAACTCACGGTATTTATGTTACCTTATCATCCACGAGTGTCGCTAATTGTTGGTGTATATTTATTGAAATTATTTGACATGTGCTGGGCATATATACAAACCTTATTACCCGGTCTTGTTGGATATAGGGTCAATGGTGAAATCATGGTATGGTACAGTAGAAAATTTTAGGTAGTTTGTCTAGTAGAATCTCTTCTCTCTGTTTTTTCTTTCTTTCTTTCTTTATACACAAAACACAAACTCTGAAACGATCGAAATGAACTGAGCCTGTAAAACTTTATCTAACATGAAAAATGACGTTTTCATTGCCTTTTTTCCCATGGCAGTATTCCGCACAGTAGTGATGGAAGTTATGGTAAAATATGAATCGACAAAAATGATGATTCTAGAGATTTCCACTTTAAATTTGATTATAGTTAGATAAAGACCTGTGCCCCCACCATGTTTCTGCCTCTATAAAACCCAAGCTTAACTCAAACGGATCATTCATTGACTTGAAAACCCTTCAAAGCAAACGCATTATTCTTCTTCCACCCATCACATTTCCATAAAAACCAGCAATAGCGGGAACACAGAGAGAGAATTGCTACGTGTGTATGGAGATCATTGTTGTTTTCTTATGCATTTTCCTGTTCTTCTCATACCTTCTTTCTTATCCATTAATAAAGAAGCAGAAGAAACCTCAACACATACCTAAGCCGAAGCTTCCCCCTGGTTCAATGGGTTGGCCTTACATAGGAGAGACCCTTCAACTCTATTCTCAGGACCCTAACATCTTCTTTGCATCTAAGCAAAAAAGGTTCTTAATTGGCCTCATCATAATCATCATTTTTGTTTTCCATTTTAAGCTTTCTCTTGCATGGAGCTTAAACGAACGAACATGGTGGATGTAGTGCTAACTTAGTTTTACAATTTCTTAATTGATCAGATACGGAGAAATCTTTAAGACACACATACTAGGTTGTCCATGCGTGATGTTGGCCAGCCCCGAGGCTGCACGTTTTGTGTTGGTGACTCATGCTCACTTGTTCAAGCCCACATACCCCAAAAGCAAAGAGAAGCTAATAGGCCCTTCTGCATTGTTCTTTCACCAAGGAGAATACCACAGTCGCATCAGGAAGCTGGTGCAAACCTCTCTTTCTCCTGAAACCATTCGAAAACTCATCCCAGACATCGAAACCGAGGTTGTTTCCTCCTTGGAATCGTGGGTTTCCGCTGGACAAGTCATTAACGCTTTCCAAGAAATGAAAAAGGTTGACATGATGTGTTTCGAGTTTGTGAACCTCATTTTGCTGTAGTAAGAGTAGTAGTGGGTCTAGTTTCGGTTTATATCTTGTCTTATTCAATACTTTTATTGCATGGCGTTGAGTTTTGTTTTCATTTGTTGATTCCTTATTAATTTTCTTCTCACTGGGTCCTCCATTATTGTATGGTGATCACGATTTCACAACCTTAACTCTTTCTTCTTTGCAGTTCTCTTTCAATATTGGCATCCTCTCTGTCTTTGGACACTTGGAACGCAAATATAGAGACCAGCTTAAGGAAAACTACTGCATAGTGGAGAAAGGGTACAACTCTTTTCCAAACAGGATACCTGGAACTGCATACTCAAAAGCACTTTTGGTAAGCTATAACTCATGCATTTATCATACACAAATGTTACATGTTACCTGTAAGAAATATTTACATACTTTGTTGCTCTCGACCACGTTTTTTCATTAAAATTTTTACCTCAAAAAGACCAAGTACGGTAACAATCAGACTGACTACTTATTGGTCCACTGACGTACTCTTTTAAACGTGATTTTTGTTGTTGATAGAAATATGTTAAAAATCACAAAATTTCGTGAATCTTTCTTCCTGTTAAGTGGGTTTCAGACACTATTTTGTATTTATCTTTAAGTTTGAGTAGTTTATTAGGAAAAGTGTGATAAACAGTGTGATAGTACTAACTTACTGGTCTGAGAAAATGATTTGATACTTGGGATCAGATCCCGTGTCTGATGAATAATATTTTTTGACATGATTTGAAGGCAAGGAGGAGAATCAGAGAGATTATAAGTGAGATAATCTGCAAGAGAAAGGAGCAGAGATTGGTGGATAAGGATCTGTTAGGCCACTTGCTGAACTACAAGGATGAAAAGGGAGAAACGCCAAGTGACGACCAAATTGCTGATAATGTAATTGGGGTACTATTTGCAGCTCAGGATACTACAGCAAGTGTTCTAACATGGATTCTCAAGTATCTTCATGATGACCAGAAACTTCTTGAAGCAGTAAAAGTAAGACTTGTTTTTTTTTTTTTTCTCCCAAAAAGATTTTGCAGATCCATGTAGGCCACCACAAAAAGTTAGGCTAATTAATGAGTCAACGGAACTGTTTTTGCAGGGAGAGCAAATGGCAGTGTATGAAGCTAATGAAGAAGGGAAGAAGCCATTGACATGGAGTCAGACCAGAAATATGCCAATTACTCATAGGGTATGTATATATGGTACATATAAAATATGATGCAAAACAATTTCTTGTCTTGGTTTGATCTGAATGTATAACTTTGCAGGTAATTTTGGAAAGCCTTAGGATGGCAAGTATCATTTCATTTACTTTTAGGGAAGCTGTGGTTGATGTTGTGTACAAAGGTAAGAATTTGAGACAGAATATTCTTTTACCTGTACATTTATGGGAATTTTAATCCTCAAAACCTTTTACTATTTCCTACGTGATTGCTAAACTGTTGTTTCTTGCAACTGTTAAGGATATCTTATACCCAAGGGTTGGAAAGTCATGCCACTGTTCAGGAACATCCATCATAATCCAGAATTCCACCCTTCTCCTCACAACTTTGACCCTTCAAGGTTTGAGGTACGTCATGCTGCAAATAAATTTGTCTACAACTACTCAAACAAATATAGAACATATATTAATTTCAATTGTATATATGGCTGCAGGTTGCTCCAAAGCCCAATACTTTCATGCCATTTGGCAATGGAGTGCATTCATGTCCAGGAAATGAACTTGCCAAATTGAACATGTTCATTTTGATTCATCATCTAGTAACAAAGTATAGGTAAAAAGTGTTTACATTGTTACTTAAATCTCTGCACTATAATGATGAGAGGATCCAGATTTTCTACCGGATCTTGTAGTATTATTCTCTGATATGTCTTCAAAGCCTTTATATATTTTAAAACATTAAAATTAGTGTTCGTTATTTATATATTTTGAAGACAAAACAGAAAAATTGAGCATTACAGAAAAATTGAGCAGAAAATTAAAATTATGATGAGAGTGCTTAATAGTGACAGTGTTGAATTATTTGGATGACAGGTGGGAGATTGTGGGATATCAGAACGGAATCCAATATAGTCCATTCCCAGTCCCTATGCATGGTCTACCAACAAGATTTTGGAGAAACCAATGGAATCAAAGATGAAATCTTCCTTTATTCATCATATATATTCAACTTTTTGGAATTCCATGCCACCCCAACTTCATATATTGATTCCTCCTCCTTAACCCAAAACAACTTCACCTCCTATTTTAAAGCGAGGACCCAAACATTGGTCTCTTCTTCTTCCAAGTAACATCATGTTTATCCTATTTGTAAATGGTGGCATAGCTCAGTACAATTAATTACTCTCAGTGTGTAACTTGTTCCAATAATAATAAATGTTATCAACTAATGGTAATTTAGTTCATCATCACCTCTTTTCAATGGTCCTATAATATAATATCATATATATAACCTTTTGAACATCAAAAACAAAGTCTAGGATTCCAGACTATTGATTTCGAGGTGTATATATCGTCCCCGTTTTCAAGATTACTCATGGATCTATGGTACAGAGTTTAGCTTGATTGTGTCCTTCCACCTCACTTCTCAAAGAACCGTTGACAAGTTAAACTCTTAAACAAATGGGGCATGAGATCACAAACATAATACTAAAATGGATATTCAACTTGAATAGTGCTTAGAGTGAAGAAAACAAATCTATCACCGATCTTTGATATTGGTTGTGGTAGTAGTGAGAAGGTGTGAGTGTGAAAAAGCCATGTGTTGGTAGTTGATTAGCCGGTTGAAAAAGGAGATGCCCTTGGGTAGAGGGATTGTAAGGGTTTCTAGGGCATGAAGGTTGTTCATGTTTGGTGGTGATGCGGGGACCAAAATCGTACATCAAAATAATTGGACCTTGTGGATTGGATGGAGATTTTCAAGAGTCTGATACTGTGCCTTCTGCATTTCCACAGTGGACCAAAAGTAATTTTCTGAGGGGCACCCTTCATTTTTGTTGTACCAACACCACTAACACTTTCATATACTATTACCAACTACTACTGTCTTTATCACAATTCATATTCCTTTTATGTGTTTCATTCGCACATGATATTTTCTCTCCTACCCTTTTTAATTGTTCAGAGCTATTTATCTAACAAAAAAAAAGTAATTAATAATATAGTAATAAATAGTTCCTGAAGTTGAATCTAAAATTGAAATATGTTTATATCTTAAATTTTGATATATTTTGATTTCTAAATTGTGATACATTTTGAAAGAGAGGAAGTGATTATCTAATAATATGTTATTCAACATAATATTGAAATTCATAATTTGATATGTATGCAAATTAAAAACTGATTGTGGATTGGGACGATGTAAAATATTTTTGTAAGATATATCGATTGCTAGAGTTAATGTAGTATTCACCAGTGCAGGAAGGCTTTTTGGCAGCGGTTATTTTTCATATTCTGCACCGGTTCCCGGACCGAGGCATATTGGGGCGAGGCCAAAGGAGGATAGCCTTTGGCCTCGGTTGCAACCCGAGGCCATAGAGCCCCTCTTCTGCCTCGGTTCCCACGTACCCGAAGCCATAGAGCTCCTCTTCTGCCTCAGTTTTCTGGCCTAACCGAAGCCATTTGTGCTCACGTTTTTACATTTTTAAAAAATTCGTTCACGTTTTGGCCTCGGTTCGCGTAGTACCCGAGGCCATATGTCAATTTTAGGCCTCGGTTGGAGTAGTACCCGAGGCCATATGTCACTTTTATGGCCTCGGTTGGGGTATTACCCGAGGCCATATGTCACCTTTTTGCCTCGGTTCTGGTATGAACCGAGGCCTAATATGTTTTTTTTTAATGCGATTTCTGTTTTGGTGTTATTCCCACATTTAAACCTGCAAATTTTATTCAACACCCAGCACAGACCAGAATAGAGCAGAACAAGATATTTTATAATGCA
>Ga0214543_1008550_pt1 | contig 16657 bp, 12 predicted proteins | sample CNSS2metaG_FD_160094 | JGI IMG/M metagenome (GOLD analysis project Ga0214543, IMG submission 160094) | Root nodule microbial communities from cowpea collected in UCLA plant growth center, Los Angeles, California, USA - CNSS2 | ecosystem: Host-associated > Plants > Roots > Nodule | place: USA... | reverse complement strand
CTAGCATTGCTTTCTTACTCCTAATTAACCTACAAAGCAAATAAACATAGATTAGCATGTTGGCTTAAGTCAAGTCAACTATAGTCAACAAGTCAAACCTAGTCAAAGGTCAACAAGTCAACTAAAATTGATTCAACTAAGTCAACTTAGGAAATCAAAAATAACAAACACAAATGAAAGGGATGGAGGATTAGTGAACTTCCTTTCTAAACATGCTTAGTCTTCTTAAGCATGTGCCTCCATCCTTGGTTGGGGTCAATCCTTCATCAAGGTGTTTGGTTTGGTGTAGGTGAAAGGATTCTTAAGAGAGGTGAGGCCAACTCCTAAGGAAGAAGACTAGAGTAAACCAGAGAAGAGTTTACTCTAAGGTGAGCTCAAAGGAGATTTGTGCACAAATTTGGGCAGCAATTCATTACTCAATTTCAAGATAAAAAATACATCTCCTAAGCCTTCTATTTATAGGCTAAAATGAGACCAAGGAGTCTCCAAAAAGTGGAGCGAAAACGGAGTCTAGAAAGTTGAATTTTGGAGCCAAAAAGGAGCATGTGGGAGGTGTGACTTGCCACCTAAGCAAGTCACACTTGTCTTGCGATGGAAAGCTAACTCTCATCCTTGGAGAGCAAGTTTGAGAAGCTTCTAGGCTTTTCTAGAGTAGACACACTACTCTTGGCCCATTTGGCCCAATTCCCCTTTTTGGTCCAAAATTACTTCTAAAGCCCAATTTCCTCTAAGGCCCAATACATGGCCCAAAGAAAACCCTATTCTACTGGGCCCAAAATACAAAGCCCAAAATAAAATCCTAATATAGTATTTACAAGCAAAATGTCCTATTCTAGGTCTTCACATCTTCCTTGGCCCATGTGAAGTTCATCTTGGGCCTTGCATGCGCATTTAAGGCCCATTCCTCCTGTATTCTCCTAGCCATGGCTCTTGTTGTAGGTCCCTTGGCTTGAGGCATCTCATCATCCATGAGCTCAAGTTAGCTGCAGTTGCAATAGCACACCTTAAAATATCCAAAAAATATCTATGCACATGTTTTTGTATCTGATGCTCAATAAACCTAATTATAAGAAATCCCAATTAATTTAATCTCTTAAGAACAAAATTCAACAAAAAATCTAGAATTAAACACTAAATGAGAGTAAAAATATGAATTAATCAGTCCCCTAGACAACCACCAAAAAATTGACCCCTGAATTTAACCCGTTAACTCGACCAACCATTTCGAACAGTAAAAGATGGTTCGTAACTACAACCTGTAACCCTAGAACTTAAACTCAATTCGTAAACTTGACTGGTAAACTCAACAAGTAAATTCTAATTGTAAAGTGGACCCATAAACTCGATTCGTAAAGTTAATTACTAAACTTGACCCGTAAATTAGACCCGTAAACTCAATCCATAAATACGACCAGTAAACTCAACATAAATACCCAACCCATCAACTCGGCCCGAAAACTCGACCTGTAAAATCAACCGGTGAACTCGACCCGTAAATTGTACCCCTAAACCCGTAAAAATGACTAGTACACTCGGCCTGTAAACATGACCCATAAAGTCAACCCGAAAACTTGACTCGTATACTCGATCCGTAAACTTGACCCGTAAACAAAACCTGTAGAATTGACCTATAAGTTTGACCCCAAACTCAAACCGCGACCAAATCTCGTAAAATCGATCAAAAAATTTGATCCCGTAAAATACAACCCATAATGATGTCCCTTTAAACACGACCCATAAATTTACCAAAAAATTCAACCCCGTAAAATAGGACTCATAATCACAACCCTTAAACTCCATCCGTAAACTCGACTTGTAAACTTGATCCATAAACTCGACTAACAACTTTGACATATAAAACACACGACGTAAACTCGACTTGTAAACATATCTTGTAAACTCGACTCGTAAAACCAACCCATAACCCCAACCTGTAAACACGAAATGTAAACTCAGTCGCAAAATTGACCCGTGAACTAGGCCAGTAAACTAAACCACCTCATTCGACCAGTAAACTATACTCGTCAAGCCACAAAAAGGACAAGTAAACTCGACCCATAAACGTGACCAATAAACTTGGCCCGAAAATTCGACATGTAAACTGGGCCATAAACCTATCTAATAAGCTTGGCTCGTAAACTCGATCCATAAACTTGACCCGTAAACAAAACCTATACAATTGACCCATAAATTCGATCGTAAACTCAACCTTAGACAAAAACCCGTAAAATTGATCGAAAAATTTGATCCCGTAAAATACAACCCATAATGATGTCTTGTAAACCCCCCCGTGAATTTGATCTGAAAACTCAACCATTAAATTCCAACTATAAAACACGACCCATAAATTCGACTTTTAAACGCAACCTAGAAACTTGACCCGTAAACAAAACATGTAATGCTCAAACAACAATCTCTTCCCAAAAAATCGACATGTTAACTAGACTGGCAAACTCGACCAACCAATTTGACCCTTAAAACGTGATACGTAATAATGACCTATAAACTTGGATTGAAAAATCGACACATAAAGTCAATTGGTAAACTCGACTCATAAACTGGACTTGTAAACATATCCGTAAATTGACCAAAAAGTTCGACCCTGTAAAATACGACTCATAATTACAACCCTTAAAGTCCATCTGTGAACTTCACCTGTAAACTCGATCCATAAACTCCAGTAGGAAATTTGACCTGTAAAACACAAGGCGTAAACTCACTTGTAAACCCGACCTGTAAACATGAAACGTAAACTCAGTCGAAAAAATTGACCTGTGATCTAGACCAGTAAACTCGACCACCTCATTTGACCAGTAAATTGTACTCGAAAACACGTAAAAAGGACAAGTAAACTCAGCCCAGAATTGTGACCCATAAACTTTGACCAAAAACTCAACATGTAAACCCGGTCGTAAACCTATCTAATAAACTAGACTTGTAAACTCGATTCATAAACTTGAACCATAAACAGAACATGTACAATTGACCTATAAATTTGACCTTAAACTCAAACCGAGACAAAAACCCGTAAAATCAATCAAAAAAATTGATCTCGTAAAATACAAGCCATAATGATGTCTTCTAAACCCCACCCGTGAATTTGATCCGAAAAGTCGACCATCAAAATTCCAACTATAAAACATGACCCATAAATTTGACTCTTAAATGCAACCTAGAAACTCGACCGGTAAACCAAACATGTAATGCTCAAAGCGTAAACTGATCTTGAAGAATCGACCCATTAACTAAACTTGCATACTCGACCAAAACATTTAATAATTAAAACACGATACGTGATGACGACCTGTAAACTCACCCAAAAACTCAACACGTAATCTCGACCGATAAACTCGAGTCGTAATCAAGACTTGTAAACATGAACAGTAAAATCTGTCTATAAACCTGACTTGTACACTCAACCCGAAACTTAACCTGTAAACCTATCCAATAAACTCCACCATAAACTCGACCCATAAACACAACCCTTATAATCTACCCGTAAATTTGACAGTAAACTCGAATAAAAAACAAGACATGTAAATCAACCAAAAAATTTGACCCCGTAAAATACGTACGACTCATAATCACGACACGTAAACTCCATTCGTAAACTCGACTTGTAAACTCAATCCATAAACTCGACTAAAAATTTCAACTTGTAAAACACTAGACATAAACTCCACTCGTGAACGTAACCTATAAACTTGACACGTAAACCCGACCCGTAAACATGAAAAGTAATCTAAGTCCAAAAAATTAACCCGTGAACTAGACCTGTAAACTCAACCACCTCATTCAACCTAAAAAACACGATTTGTAGTGACGACCCGAAACATTGGCACATAAACTCGACTCGTGAACTCCAACCCTAAACTCAACACGAAAAATCGACTTATGAACTAGACCCGTAAACTAGACTCGTAAACTTGATTAACCAATTTGACCTACTAAACATGAATCGTAATCATGATCCGTAGCCTCGACCCTGCAAATTCATCCCATCACCTCGTCCCCCACACCCATCCCGAAAAATCGACCCTTGAACTAGACTTGTTAACTCGACCAACCGATTCGAATTGTAAAAGATGATTCGTAATTACTACTCATAACTTTGGCACTAAAACTCAATCCGTAAACTTGACTGGTAAACTCAACTAGTAAATTTGAATTGTAAACTAGACCCATAAACTCGACTTGTAAAGTTAATTACTGTGGTGTTTGCTCTTAAAACTTAGAGACACTACTTGTATGGGTCCCAGTTCTATGTGTTTAGTGATCAAAAAAGCCTGAACTACCTGTTTGATCAAAAGGAGTTGAATATGAGACAAAGGCGATGGATGGAGTATCTCAAGGATTATGATTTTGAGTTACTTTACCATCTAGCTAAGGCGAATGTGGTGGCAGACGCCTTAAGTAAGAAGAGGATGCATATGTCAGCGTTAATGGTGAAAGAGCTAAACTTGATTGAGAAACTCAAGGATATGAATTTGGGAATATAGTTGGGAGAGGATTCCATCAGTTGTAGTGTACTGATGCTGACCAACAATATCTTGGGAGTGATCAGGGATGGGGAGAAGAATAACGATGAGTTGTAGTAGTTTGTGACTTGGGTGGGTACAAAAAAGGGTAAAGATTTTAGGATGGGATCAGATGGCATCCTACGGTTCCAAGATAGAGTGTGTGTCCCTAGGAATTAGAGTTTGAGGAAGCAAATTCTAGAAGATAGTCACAAAAGTCGTCTTAGCATACATCTGAGTATGACTAAGATGTATAAGGACCTAAAACAGTCCTTTTGGTGGAGCAGAATGAAAATCGATGTGGTTGACTTTGTGGCATCATGTCTAGTGTGTCAAAAGGCTAAAATTGAACATCAGATACCAGAGGTACACTACAGAAACTAGATATTCCGCAACGGAAATGGGATAACATCGCCATGGACTTCATGACTCATTTGTCAAGATCTGCTAAAGGGCATGATTCAATCCTAGTGATTGTGGATTGGTTGACCAAGTGTGCTCATATCTTAGCAATTAATTAGAAGTTGTCGATGGACAAGTTCATTAAGATATACATTCAGTCAGATTACACGGGGTGCCAGCTAGTACAGTGTTAGACAGGGATCCGAGATTCAATCTCGTTTCTAGTAGTCTTTACAGGCAGCGTTGGGAACCCAATTGCGGATGAATTCTGCATATCCTCTTCAGATGGATTGCACATCTTAGAGGACGATCTAGTCATTGGAGGATCTGCTGTGAGCTTGTGTATTGAATCACACGGGGAGTTGGAGTGAAATGCTTCCTTTAGTGGAATTAACTTACAACAATAATTATCACTCCAGTATTGGTATGGCACAATATGAGGCCTTCTAGGGCGACGATGTAGGACACCGCTGTGTTGTAATCAGGATGGGGAGTCACTTGTACTTGGTCCAAAGCTTTTACAATAGACCTCTGATAAGGTCAAGGCAGTCCATGACTGAATGAGAGCGACTCAGAGTAGACAAAAGTCCTATGCAAATAAGAAGAGGCGAAGTTTGGAATTTGAAGCAGGGGATCATGTGTTTCTCATAGTCACGCCGACTGCTGGTATTGGAAGAGTTGTCAAATCAAGGAAGTTAACTTTGAGATTTCTAGGGCCTTACTAGATTTTGAGGAGGATCGGCACCGTAGCGTATGAGATTGCCCTGCCACCGCACTTGGTTAACTTGCACAATGTATTTCAAGTTTCTTAGTTAAGGAAATACATAGCAAGCCCTTCACATGTGCTGGAATCAAATGACATATATATTGGGGAGGACCTAATAGTGAACAAAGGACCAGAGAAGATACTAGATGACCAAGTGAAGAAGCTGCAAGGAAAGGAGATTCGGAAGGTTAAAGTCCTCTAGGATGAGGCTACTCAAGAGATGACTTGGGAGATGGAGGATTGCAAGAGGCAATCCTATTCGCACTTGTTTCTTGGTAAGTCCAATTTTCGAGGATGAAAATTTTATAAGGTTGGAGGAATTTAAATAATTATTTAATAAATGCAGGTAACGGAAGTCTTCATGAAATTAATTATTAGTCTTTATGATGTGGCATAGTACTAACTCAAATGGTTTAGAGTACTTGGTTATGTTGAGGGGACTTGGGTTCAAGTCCTATGTATGCCAATCGTGTGTAATTCAATTGTTTGTAATTTTAGTAATATATTTTATCTTGGTACGTTGTTTATAGTTTCTGGGTTTCTGCCCAGAAACCACCTGGCGCTAAGGACTAAGCCGCAAAGCGACACATCAATTTTTACCCAGTTTTTGGGTTCTACTACGAACCACCTGGCGGTGATGAACACCCGCCAAGCGACTCGAGTACAATTTGTGTGATTTGGCTATTTTTTTATGTATTTGTGATGCATTAAAATTCCTTTCAAAGTATTGTGCCTGGCTGACTATGTGATGATATATATATATATATACTTGGTATTGAACGCCATTGAGGATGTGTTTTTGGTGATAAAAAAAAGTGTAAAATTAAGAAATAATTTTCCTGTTAAGTGAAATAATTCTGGAATTTGAAAATTAGAAGTAATTCCTAATGTCTTGATCATGATATGGTTCTCTTGGGTGAGGGTGTAAAAGATGAGATTGTGAAATTGTATAATGTAAACACTATAAGTTAAATTGGATGGCTCGCAGGTGCATAAAGCCTTGGTTTACCTTGGGTTCATATGCACCGCCTGGCAGCCCCATGTTGGCCGCTAGGCGACGATAGTGAGCAGTAACGGTCTGTGATTAATTTGGGTAGCTGGAGGGAGAGATTCATGGGGATGAATTGGAGTGGTATTATGACTGTAGTATTGAGACACAAATGGAGCAGAGGTTAATTATAAAATAAGTCAATAATGGGAATAAAATGGAGTTAAATTATAACTGATAATTGTGGTTGGGTAACTAGTAGTAAGTGACTTGGTGGTCTAATTAGCTGGAGATAAGAAGATGATGAGGTAATGGAACTGAATAGGAAATATTGAGAATATGGGTCAATTAATGTATTGAATTTTGGTGAATTGTGTAACATCCCAAATTTTGGGATGTCACGAATAGTTAGAAAATGAACACGTTTGGCGGAAAAAGTATTATCATTAAAAATGTATTAATAAAAAAAAATTAATTTAATTTAAATTACATAGTTCAAACCGTCACTTTAACAAAAACTTCCAATAAACTTCGCGATCAAAAGAAAATTACATAATTTCTAGTATCTGATTTAAAACAACTAAATACTTATAAAAACTCCCGAGTCCACCCCAACCTCTCGTCAATCTACTCCATGCCAAAATTATCTGCAATATCATCTGCTCCCGTATAACACACATGTTATACGATCATCGCACATACAACAAACACACAAACAAACAAATAGGGGTAAGCTAACCATAAACAATGGTATTCATATAAGAAATTCATAAATAAAACTTGTCCAATAATACTTAACGTCGCATTCAATTAACACATAAACTTTATGATCACAATCCATCCTTGGTTTGAACACACAAACCTCAAATCCAAACAATCATACTAAACCAAACATAGCATCACATTCATCTAAAATCTTCATTAAATTCCACCAAGAGCTTTCAAGCAAGGCAAAACACTCTCAACATGCAACACATGAGAATTTTATATTGCCAACAAAGTACTCACCATCACATCATGCATGGGAAATAAACCATAACATAAACCCATCAACTTATCAAATAATACATTCATACAATGAACCCAACGAGTGACATTCATTCAACCACAGTATACAATTGATTTAGGATTTTAAAAATAAAGCTGCGGCTTGTGTAAAACTCTAAAAGTTATGTATTTATATTCAAATTAAAGATGATTGAATCAAGAATCAAATGCAACAATAACCAACTTAATTGAATAAGTATAGAGAAAGTTATGCACCAAACAAGCAACAAAGGTGAATGTTGTCAACAACCCAACTACAATGATCTTGCGATAAAAACTGCTCTAACGACAGAGCTCCAATTCAAGATCCGACTGGTCAAAGTCAAGAACTATGTGTTAAGGATCAATTGTTAAAATTTCAACTCGATCCAACAGTTAACGAAGTAGAAACGTTTATTTTACGAAAAGTGTGCAGTGCAGGAAAATGGGTAGTGCCTCAAAACGAGATAAAGAAAAGGAAAGGTGTCTACACCAAAATAAATAGCTCACATATAAGCAAGTGTTCCATCAATCCTTGGCTTCATTGAAATATAAAATCATGTACGGCATCCACATCAATATGCATGATATCAAAAAGAAGAAAGAGGAAAGCTAATAACTTTGTACCACATTCACGTAAATCAAAAAAGAGAGGTAGAAGAATTAATCTCATGCAAAAAAACTTGCTCTAGCAGCGTGAATGAAGATAAAACAATCACACATCCAGGCCATGGAAAAGAAGAAGGATATATCAAGTATATTCATTAAACCTCATGCACCAATCAACAAAATAAAGAGAAGAAATAAGGTAAAGCTTCAAACAACACATAAAGCAAACTCAGCTTCCCCTTCCTCTTAAAAACTCTTCCAAACATCTCCTTCATTGCCTCATTTCACTTCTCAATGGCTTCTCTCCCTCTCCAAAACCCTCATGTTTAAAACTAGATTTTTCTCCTATTATTCCTAACCTTTTCTGTTTATATTTAAAAAGAAAAATATAGGATTGGCCGTTACTCAAAATCACTTTGTCATTTATTTTGTGTGTGGCAGTTGCAGCAACGTAAAAATACAAACAGAAAGATAAGAAACCAATTTTATTTTTGAAAGAATTGTAACAGAGAAAGAGTCATTTAGCAACCACAAAATAATAACCTACCGTACATGTATCCTGATTTAACAAATGGAGAAGAAAGAGAAAAACAAATGGAATTTATGTGGACCCCACAAGAAGAAAATAATGAATCATAAAAGAGAACACATTCTGCTATCAAGATAGGTTCGAACCCAGTCACCTGTAAACAAAATAATAACAACCACCAAGCTGTATTCGTTCACATAATACCTTATGCTCCAATAAATTATAATCGCATAAACTGTACATGCTTTAATTGAACAATGACATAATTAAAACAATTACAACAAAACGCGCAGAATCGAACCCTGTACCTGCATACTCAAAACCAAATGGAAATAACATGCAAAATCTCTGGCCACTAATCTACACAAATTTCGCTGAAATAACATGCACCAATTATTTATATACATATATAATTTAAATTCCATAATTAAGTAAATAATTAAAATAAATAAACAACACTTAATTTAAATCAATCAATTAATTATTCCATCATATATCAAAATTAAATAAAATACGTAATCTAAATAAATCCACAATCTCAAATAACCCATCAATTTTGCTATGTGTTTCTCTTTATTCTAATTTTTCAGGTCTTACAAATTGGGAAATATTAATTCAATGATTAATAGAGTTGCTAAAATATGTGAAGTATATAATATGGGAATGATTGGACTTGCAATTAGGACATGCAGTAAGAATTGATTCTATTGTGGGTGTGGTATGTAGATTAAAACTTGTGGTGTCCAATTTCAAGGGTGGGATTGAGATAAGTGAATAAACATGATGCTTGGAAATATATAAAGGCTAAGATATATGTGGAGTGACACATGGTGGAGGTCTGGAGTTAGGACATCAGTGGGTGATATATGAGTGTAGTTGGGATGAATGTGGACTAATATACAAGCTGTTTTTAGGGCTAATGATGTGATCCCAACAAGGCTTATAGCTTGGGTAAATGCCTAGGCCCAAATCATGCTCAAGGCCCAATACATGGCCCACATTCACCTTCAAGCCCAAGCCCATCAAGAGGCCCAATAACAAGGAGCGTGCTCAAAAAGATCCAATTAGGCTTCATTCAAGATGGCCTAAACCCACTTGGGCTTCTCACACTCTTCACATTGGCCAAAGAAGATATGAAGATTTGAAGAGGTGTATCAAAGAGCAATAGAATAGCAATAAGATTGGCCCATTGTTTAGGCCTTACTTTCTAGAATAATAAGTCAAACAATGAGTAGTTCAATTGATAAAATTGGGCTTGACTAAGCCCAATAGGAGATTTGGCCATGAACTATCAAAAGAGCCAAGGTGGACTAAGTGAAAGTCAACACTTCTTCCTACACCTCATGGATCCAAAGCATCCAAGGGTTAGGAATGCTTCCTCCTTTTCCAAGGCATCATCCAATGGTCAAGATCAAGCCTCCTTCTCCAAGCTTGATCTAAGGGCCAAGATCAAGGCCCACTCCATCCAAGGGCTCACTTTTCTCATGTGTAAATGGCTTCATATAAAAGCCAAAATTTCACTCATTTGTAGACACTCTTGAAATTTTATGCAATAGATGCAACTTGAGTTGAGAGCACTCCTCCCTCTATTGCCTTTGAGAGTCACCATTTTCTAGAGATTTCCTCTCTCTACCTCTAGCCACCTTCCTTAGGCTAGCATAGATTAGGAAATCCTATCACCTCTTTCACCTTCCATTGCTTGCAAGTGCCTTCCAACTTGCCTCCATTCCTTCATCCATTTCCGCTGCCCATGGAGCTCTTCATGCACCTTTGGAGCTCCACCAGCTAAAATGGTCGTTGGTACGCTACTAATATAGTGCCTTGCAGCGCGAGGAGGGCCGCTAGGCGATAGGACTAATTGGGGGTCTTTGTACCAGGTGGCGCCTTGCGATGAGGTATAAACCGCCAGGCGATAGACCTTGAGACAGTGGGCTTGAGTACTCCCTGGCGCATGGCGACGAGTATGTCCCGCCAAGCGGTATAAACAGGATTTTTACCTGGTGGCGCTTAGGCAGCGCCAAGTGATAGTGCTACAGCTAGGAAATTTTCTTATTTTCATTATCATGCAGTGATGTGAAACTTGGATCAAGAGATGTTATGCCATGAGCGTGTAGGTTCATGGATGGTGGTGAACATGTGATGACATGAGCGGGGAGGTTCATATCAAGATACTATTGTGTGGGGATACTAGTGGGGAGGTTTGTATGTTTCGTGCTCACACTTGAGATGTGCTGCGAGTGGGGAGCTTCGTAGTTGGTGGATCACGTGTGATGGACTACGAGCGGGGAGGTCCGTAGAGTTGGACTACGAACAAGGAGGTTCGTAGAGGCAAAACTGCCAGTAGGGAGGTTCGTAGAGGCAAGACCATAAGCGGGCAGGTTCATGGGAGCATCATATATCCTTAGTCCATGGTCAATTAGTGTGTGAATTAAAGGTTGACAAACCTTGGGGTATTAAGGTCTTGGCTAAGAACTAAATAGAAGAAAATAGTAGGGTGTATCTTGATTTTATTAACTTGTATGTTAAATTATTATGAGCTCACCCTTTATGTTTGTGTTTGGCGATGATCGTGTGACTTGTCACACGGGAGCAGATGATATTCCAGGTGATGTTGTTGATGCATAGCGACGGAGAGAGGGATAACATGGGACCTTTGGCTAGAGATTTTTATTTTGTTTTGCTTTCATGTAGTCAGTGTTTTGGAACTTGTAATACATTTATGCACCAGTTTACTAAATTTTAAGCACGATGAATAATTTTCAAATTTTCCCACGTTTACGAATAATAAAATTGTGACGTTTGATTTTCAGTTAGTGTTTATTTATTTTAATTAAGTAATTTCTAGTAGGGACATTATAGCTAGCACCAAATCCACCCAAAGTAGTTGTTAGGAGATATGGAGAGCTTTTCCAGAATCAGAGAACCAAGAAAGTGTGATTAAGTCCTAAATTAAACGCACATATATATAATACCACATCGCACCTCTTTGACTTCCCACATACCAAAATCAAAGTCCATCCAGCCCAAAGCCCAACCATCAAAAAACGCCTTGAACAACTTGATCTGACACCAAACAATCCAACCATCAATCACATAAATTTATATCACCTCACGTCACATCAATGCCAAAAAGGAACACGGCCAAAAGGCAATAAAATAAGGTACACGGCCAACAAGCAAAAAATTTTATTTGCAAAAATCATATGCCTACATGGCCCCATACTAAAACACAACGTGGCGGCACTTCTGACAAACAAATAGTTTATATGTCACCATGCTCCTCAAGACTGGAAGGCTAGTATACCCACAAAGTATAGGACCAAAAGGCAACAAATTTTATTTGCAAAAAATCATATGTCTACATGGGCGCATACTAAAACACAACAAAGTAGAACTTTAGACAATCAAATAGTCTATACATCACCATGCTCCTCAAGACTGGGAGGCTGATGTCCCAACTATACCCGACCCGATCTACTCAATATGTCGCCTACTAGATATTGTGTACTATGATATCCCTTTAGTACACATTATCTGGCCTTATCCACTCACTAGACCACTTATTGCATATTATGTACTATGAAATTCTCTTAGTACACAATATCCAACCTTATCCACTCACTAAGCCACTTACTGGATACTGTGTACCATGAAATTCTATTAGTACACAATATCCAGCCTTATCCATTCACTAGGCTACCTATTGGATACTGTGTACTATGAAATTCCCTTAGTATACAATATCCAGCCTTATATACTCACTAGGCCGTCTACTGGTTACTGTGTACTATGAAATTCCCTTAGTATACAGTATCCAGCCTCATCTACTCACAAGGCTAACTATTAGATACTGTGTACTTTGAAATTCCCTTACTACATAGTATCCAACCTCATTTACTCATTAGGTCGTTGATGAGTTCATATTTTTACCCTCATTTAATGTTTAATCTTGGGTATTTAATTGAATTTGTGTGCTTAATGAGTGATTTAATTGACAATTATGATTATTAGACTATTTGAGCTTGTGTGATAAAAATGTCTTAAAAAGTGTTTTTTAGTTGCATAAATTATTTTTGGATATTTTGACGTTTGTGGATTTAGCTGAAGTTAAGAATGAGCGCTCATTTAAGGTGGAAAAATAAATTGATTGAAGTTACAAAACACATTTAATCACTTTTGCACCCCATACATTACTTATACACTCCTTTCTTTCCAAATGGACCACCAAAAACCTATTATGCACCCTTAATATTCTATCTACACACCTCTTTCCACTAACAATCAACCTCATTTATAAGCTGCCATGTGGCAATCCTCCAATGATGGAAATGTCCAACCATGTGTTGTCACACATGTCACTATCTGATGGAGGCGTGGTTCAGGATCGTCATAGGGATTTCCGAGAAATTGATGGAATCATGCCCAAGACCTTCAAAGAGATCTCGGATTAGCTTCAGATCGTAGAATAGGAACTCTTTTATAATTTCTGTAATGTTTTTGTTTGGGCTTTATGAGACCTTTTCTTGTGTTGGGCCTTTTGGTGTTTCGACCCATAGTATATAAGCCCTTGTGAGACACATTTGTAGGTAGATTTGAGTTATATGAAAATTTGAGTTTTCTCTCAAGTCTCCAGGTTCTCCTCAGAACCACAGATCCTTATCTTTGAATCTCCAATTCAAAGTGGCGGATCTTCCTCACTTATCTTGGAACCTCTTCCAAGTGGCGTGATTTCCTCCCATTCCGCAAAATTCCCAAAATCGACATCCTCCATTTCTTCCTTTTTCATTTTAGGGTTCATACCCATTTTCGTTCTAGACGAATTTCACCCCAAATCCGAGACGATCCTTCATCATCTGGTAATCAAAGCTCGATTAGTTGTTCTTCTAAAATTTGTTTCGGATTTCCTCGTGTGTGCTTCCAAAATTGTTCGTGGTGTACTCGTTTGTTTGTGGTTTATGTTCGTTCTTCGGTGTCATTGTTCTTTGTTTTGTTTTCGTTCAGCATCACTTGTGGTTCATATTCGTTTACTCTTTGTGTGGCATTTGAATCGCTGATTGGAAGTGATATTTTTATCCATAGCAACAATTTTTGGTGGCCTTGTTACTCTAACAATTCGCAAGCGGAAGTCTTGTGCAGCTGACTCTGAATCGTAGATAGGATGATGAATTGCAATTGGTGTGTTGGACGAGTGTGAGAGCTTCTTATGTGGGGGTGCTGCGTTGGAGTTGGGTTTAGGTTTTCATATGCTTTTAGTTCACGTATACCAGGTGTTTGTGAAAATTGTGCTGTGAAGGATTTTGTTTGGAACAAAGTCGTGGTGCCTTGGGTAATTTGGTGTGAGAGTTACTATTGAGAGTTGAAGTGGTGCAGTCACAAATTTGCAATTGGTTGAGCCAGCTATTTTCTTAAATCTGTGTGATCTAATCTAAACGAGATGTGGTGGTTTTATAGTGCAAAATTTGGTTTTGAATGTGGCAGCAATGTAGAATTTGGAGGGGCGCCTTTAGTTATCACAATAGCCCATCCTTTTTATGTATGAAATTGGCAACCTCACTTCCTAGTTCCTTTGGTGCGGTAAGGAAATTATTCTAGCATGGTGACAACAATTAGGCTAATGGTGTGAGTTGAGGAGGTGTGATGTAAGAAAATAGGATAGTAGCATCTTTTCTGGTCCAGTGGTGCAAACCAGACTGCAAAATTTGATGTAAAAAATTGGAAGCTTGTGATGTGGTCATATATTGGATAGTGGAGCAGCTGGTCTAGTCACTTTAGTGCAGGACATCAAGCTTGTGGCTTAAGCGAAACAATTTGGTGCAGCAATAACACCGTTTCTGACTTGGTGGTAGTGCAACAAGCAGCTTGGTGAAGCAGGCTGGTCCAAAGAAAAGGGAAAGTAATTGTGCATGATCAGTTTGTTGAAGCTGTGGCAATATTGGCAAATGGGTGCAATAAGATTCTTCATACAATGGCTGGTGTAGTGAATTTATGCAACAAGGTTGTTTGAGGAATTGTCAAGCGGTGCAAGCAAAGACACATTCAAAATCAGCAGCCTCCATCCCTCGCTTAAGTAGCATAGCTTTTGATATGGCAGCAGCTAATTCATTACTCCCTAAAAAAAAATATGTGAAACAGAGGAGGAAAGGGAAAGTGGTTCACTCATTGGGCTTAATGGTGTGCAAAATTAGTGCAGGTTGCAGTAGTTACATTAGTAGTGGTTGCATCCTTGGCTCGTTCGTGGTACATAGAGATGCCAAGTGGTGTCGTGGTCTTGTTCTCTTGGTGTGTGGCTATTGGTGTAATTAGAAGCTGTAGATTTTCATCCTAGTGGAAGCAACACATCTTGGTTTTATTTGGTGCAACAGTTTTCCTTACGTGAGGTGTTATTCACGTTGCAATTGGTGGCATTCCTCTTTGATGCAAGAAATTTTTTTTTGGTACATTAAATTAGGCTAGCAGTGGCAATTTTGTGGCACCAACTAGTTATGGCCTTTTGGTGCAGTAAAACGGCGAGAGTTAGAAGCTGCAGCATTCAAATGTTTCGCCAAGCGTTGCAGAAATTTGTGGTGGAATCAGATTAAGTTTGAAGGCTTGATTGGTGGTCCTGTTTCGGTGCTGCAATTGCCTTGTCCACTTTTATTCAATTGCCACATGAAAAGTGACTACACAAAGAACTTTTGGATGCTTGCAAACAACAAAGTTCTGATGTTGCTTTATGGGCGTTACTCCTCCTTTTTGGACTCGTATTAGAGGTGTTCTTGCTACTGTTTTGGGTATGGTTTTTGCTTATCTGGACAACAATCCTAAGTGTTGTTGTGTTGCTACCTCCTTCACATTTGACTGTTGGTTTAGGCCACTAATTGAGGTGATTTTTAGATGTTGTTACGATTGATATACATGTTGCATGTTATGCTTATTTCTGGATCAAATTCCTTATTAGCATAAGTAATTTTTCTTGAATACCTTGCTTTGCTTGAGTCTTTTGTCTATCATATTCCTTTGAGTTTGATTTTTCTTGGATTCTTGTGTTGTGGGACAATGTACCTTGAGCTAAATTGTTGAAAGTATTGCTTATGGGAGTTTGAATTAATCATCACACTTTAGCTTAAGTATTTTTGTTTCACATTTCCAGTAGTAATTCTAAATACATTATTTAGATTACTCTTGTCTTTTAAAGTGCTTTTCTCGTTGTCAGGGTCTTAGTTTGTCACATATTCACTCCCTTTGGTTTAGCCATTTCTTGAATTTGGTGCTTTTGTAGTTTGTTTTCAAATTTCCTTGGTTTTGTCTTAGAGTTTTCTTTCCTTGGCCTCCTGAGTTGAGCTTAGATCCGTTACGTCTTTCACTTTGATGTTGAACAGGAAACTTGAGAGCGAGTGAATAAACTTCGAGAGTGAAACATGAGTGGAATTGAGTGTAAACACATAAGGAGTGGTGAGGCCGATTTGATAACTTTTGCTAACCACTTACTATGTTTTGTGTTAGTTCTTGTTTTCTCTCTTTCACTGCAGGAATTAGAAATTGTAAGCACTCCAAAATGTTCCATACACGTTCGACCTTGATAGAACATATCAACTTCATTGTGTCTAGAATTATGAGGTTGAATAGCAAACTTAGGAATCTTAGAAGGGAGCACCATGAAGATAGAGGATCATTGCCAAGCGACAAAACAAGTGCTATTAGGTGCACCAAGTGGGAAGGATATGGACATGAAAATTATCAATGTCCTAATTGGAACGCAAAGTACATGAATCTTCAAGATCTCCAAGATTACATTGTATACTTGAAAGAGGTGAAGAGGAGTGTTAGGCAAAAGCTCGAAG
>Ga0214543_1008547_pt1 | contig 16663 bp, 3 predicted proteins | sample CNSS2metaG_FD_160094 | JGI IMG/M metagenome (GOLD analysis project Ga0214543, IMG submission 160094) | Root nodule microbial communities from cowpea collected in UCLA plant growth center, Los Angeles, California, USA - CNSS2 | ecosystem: Host-associated > Plants > Roots > Nodule | place: USA... | reverse complement strand
TATATATATGCTGGTGTTCTAAGTGAATTATGACCTTTCCTTTTTTGTCTCTCTCTTACACTTCAGTCCTCTCGCCACTAGGTTAAATGAGACATTAAGTGAACTTATCAACTTTTGGGCATTTTCTTCGCATGAAAAAGGAGCCCCATATCCAACAAAAATATTCATACACTACTAAACAATGCTTCATTGGTAACCAATTATAGTGACCAAAAGTTGTTAGTTCACTATAGTAACCAATTTAGAAATCAATTTAAAAATTAAAAAAAAAAATATTGGTTACTAAAATAATCACTATTATAAATAAAAAATTATAATTGGTCACTAAATTGGTCATTAATTAATTAGAGACCAATTTAGAAACTAAGTCATTTTGGTAGCCAAAACCTAGGTAGATAATTTTTATTGACCAATTTCCTTTGGGAGCCAAAACCATGGTAGCTAATTTTAAAGACCAATTTAGTGACCAATTATAATTTTTTATTCATAATACTAACTATTTTAGTAACCAATAATTTTTTACTTTGTAAATTGATTCTAAATTGGTCACTATAGTGACTAACAACTTTTGGTCACTAAAATTGGTTATTAATGAAATATTTCCTTGTAGTGATATGTGATATAAGAATCAACTATAAGTTGTGTTATGTAAAATTTAAAGAAAACTTGGATACTAAATAACATTGAAATTCACAAAGATTTTTTTTGCAAGGTTATTTTGGACATTTTATATATCGGCTCTTAAATCAATATAAACAATAAGAAAATTTAATATGATTTAACATGTGAAAATGGTATTCCCCATTGAATTTGAAGAGACGTAGAAAAGAATATGTTATATTTTTTTAGTGATTACAATTGGTGTAGAAATTGACTACAACTAGTGTATAAACAAACACATTTTACTTTCTCTTCTTTTTTTTTTCATAACTAATGTGGAATCAAATATTTTGAAATATTGTTATCTTTTATGCATTTCCCCCTAAACCCCCCTAAATAGCATATTAAACCAAACAAGATATCAAATATGTCTTTATCTCAACTAAATTCCACTAAAAATAAGATAATGCTTAATATATATATATATATATATATATATATATATATATATATATATATATATATATATCTTTTAAAAACCTAATATTGTAATGCATATTATACTTTAAATAAATCTTAAAACCAATACATTACGAACTAATAATTTGTAATGTAGAAAAAATACGTTTTCCACTTGCATAAGTTTTTTTCAATTCTCAGTATGTCAATGACTTTTGGTTTGCAAAAGGTTCAAACAGATATAATATATATTAGTTTTTCAATATAAAAAATTTAAAGCTAGAAAATTTAATTTAAAAAATCTAAAATATGTTATTTTCTAATAATATCAAGAATCTTTAATACCCGAGACATCCTATATATGATTTATTAGTCTTTGAACTTTGTTTCTTTACTCAAATAAAAACCCCTTCATTGATCCTCTTCTTTAATCTCTCTTGCATGAATAACCCAAATGAGGACCCTATTATCATCATCTTCCAAACCAATCTATTTCAAAATGGTGCAAAGTAGTCATGGTCATGGTGCGGGGAAATGTGGAAGTGAGGACAAAGGGACACAAAATAGAGCGCAAGTCCCACAAAGAAGACAAACACGTTGATGTAACAACACGACAAAGTGGGAGTGTCAAACACTAACTAGGGTTTACTTTGTTTTTTGTTGTTGTGTTTGTGAATGAGTGTGTGAAGTTCAGTATACGCCGCTTTGATCTTCAGACCAATTGTGATTGAGTGTGTGTGAAGTGGGTTATTCGTGCGTGTGGTGTATGTGAATGTAGTTTGGAATGTGTGAACTCAATTGGGACTAGTGTGAGAGTGTGGAGTGGGTGGAGGAGTTGTGAAAAACTTAATGAGTAGTAAGTGTAACATGTGCATAAATGTGTTGAATTATTATATCATTAGATGATCATTTTCAAAAGTAGTGTTTCCACAATATTTGTTTAGACTATTGGATCTTGAGATCTATATATAGTATAGCTGTCAAATCTGGTTAGCATGAATTGGTCGAATCTCTTCTTCTGAATCTGCTTGAAAACATTTAGATTTGAGATTCACTTTTTGAAATATATGAGTTGTGGGGATTGAAATCGAACTTTGCCAAATTCTCCTAGACAACCCTAATGGTTGTTATCAATATGCAGAATAGAAAAGCAAGTTTTCTTCACTTCGTGAGCCACATGGGTTGGTTGAATCTATGGAGAAGAGGTTGGGCTAGCTGAACTGGAAAACTTCGAACTTGTTCATTCAAGCAGAAACGTGGGAAATTTCAAATACAGGTCAATAATTTAATAAAGAACCCATTAAAAGTATTGAAACAATTACCATAATAATTTTTCAGAGTTTGTATTCAATCTCTCTTAGAATTTGCATTATCAATCTATATACAAGCATTTGACTTATTTTAATTTTATAATAACACAAGATTTATACTTATGAGTTAGAGTTTTTATAAGATAAGATCTCTAAATGAGATTATGACGTGGAATAGGAATTGAAGTGGTTGAAACTAATGATTGTTGACATATGAAGCTGATGGGGACAAAACATGAGCCAAATATCTCAAGACATAGTTGAATGAAGATAGTGAAGTTAGAGCAGAAACCATGTACCAAACCAACAAACATGTTAAACTTTGAAGCCTATATATGAGTATAAGTGGTTTGCACGTGGTGTGTAAACCACACTTGATTAGTGCTCTAAATGAAGTAGAAAAATCAGCAGCCATGGGTTCATAATGTGTCAAAACTCCAAATGACTTTTTGAGGCACCCAACAGGTATAGTGTCATGGAACTTAATCTCTAATACTTGGGTTGGCATGTTGTATTATTACAAGGTGTGGTATCGGTGCATTTCTGCATATAAAGTGCAGTGGTTGAGCATGTTAGACATGTCGTGAGGCATGCATGTGCACCAGAATTTGATTGCAAGTATCAATTATTAGGAGTAAGAATTTTTATGGATTATATTTAGCCAATTAATTATATTACTTTTTATATTATTAAATGATATTATAGTAAAAGTAATATATATTGTGATATTTTAGTTATAATAATAGATATTTGTTATTTATACTTTTTTATTTCATTAAGCATCATATATTGGACTTTTATTTGGTATCTATGAATGATTACATAAAAAAAATACCATTGATTAGAAAGAAATTGCTTGCATAAGATAATACTTTTCTAAGAGTTTATATATTGATTACAAATATGAAATTAAGATTCCTCCGAGGATCAATTGGTTTACAATCGGTGATAGAAACACTTTTTTTTTCATTCTTTTGTTAAGAAGCGAAATCATGTTGTTGGTATTACTAAATTAATTGCGGATGGTAAACTTTTGGAGGATTCTAAACAGAGGATGATATTATACAATGCTTCTTAAGAACTTGTATTCTAAAGAAAGATCAAATTTAAGTTAACAATTGGATGATTTGATTGCTAAATGCATTCAAAGTCTCATTTCTGATGATGAGGATAATAGTATGATTAAGTGTCTTGATTATAAGAAGATTAGACATGTTTTTGCTCTAAATGATGATAATGCACCAGGTCTCAATGGATTTAGAGATCCTTCTATCATGCTTATTTGGACATTATTGGTGTCGCGATGTTTGTAAGGTTTTGTAATAGTTTTTTCTCTCTAATTGGATTCTGTCTGGGATGATCTCCAATGTGGTTTCTCTCATTTCAAATGCAACAACATATCAGATTAAAGACTTTTGACCAGTTGATGCGGCTAATTTTCGTTTTAAAATCATTTCCAATATTTTGGCTGATAGGTTGGGTCATATTGCTAGTTGAGTCATGTTTGTCCATTAAAATGGCTTCACTCAAGGTAGGCAAGTCAGGGATTATATTTGTGTTACTTTAATTAATTTGCTCTCTAAAAAATCAAGATCGGGTAATATTGCTTTTAAAATAGATATTTCAAAATCCTTTGACACTTTGAATTGAAATTTTTTTATAAAAGTGTTACATGGTTTTGGATTTCATAACACATTCAATTCATCGATTTTAACTATCTTCAAACTTATTATACTTTTATGTAGTATAAAATGGATTAATTATATTTTTAATCTCTTAACTTTTAAGTGAAATTAAATATGTCAATGTTCCAAACTTTAATTTATTTTCATCCCCAAACTTTATTATTGAATAGATATAGTCCTTGTGACCAAACAAAAATAAAAATTTGTTAATATGACAAACGACGTTGTGTGTGTCTAAGTATTGACACATGTACTTTGTCCAAAATGTTGTCATGGACAAGAATTTTTCAATGATGTGATGATGTGACAATAGAAGTTGAGAACAAGGAAACACTAACACAAAATAGACATTTTATGTCTGCGATTTTACGTCTGACCTACTAGAATCAAAAATAAAAAATTATCGGTGGCAAACTTGTAAATAAGTTATCAATTGTTTGTGTCTAGCGCCTTAGGGTCAGACGTAAATTTCATTTCTTACATCTGATTGCACACGCCGCATGTAAATTTACGTCTGATTTGTCTCAGCCAGACGTAAATTTACGTCTGAGTATAGCGCATTAGACATAAATGTTAAAATATAAATCCCTAATCTTCTTCCCCACAATGCCGCGATTGTGCGAGAAATCGAATTTGCGGTTTCGCGACTACACCACTATTTCATCACGTGATTGATTGTTGAGAGGTTTGTTTCTCTTCTGATTCTGTTTTGGAGCACCTTCATTTATGTTGAAACCCCCAATTTTTTGCAGACACAACGATGGCAAATTGGTGGAAGTGCAACGACATAAATGGATCTGTTGACAAAAAGAAGAAGATGAACATCTTCCTCCAATAAGGAGTTTTGATGATGATGATGACTTATGAAGAAGTATGGAAGACTTGATGATGATGCATGGAAAAATGTTGAAGACTTAAAAGAATGCTTTGATTCAAGAGATACATTGAAGACTTAGGGGTTTAGTTGTTTAGGTCTTGTAATTTGTGTATGTTATTTAAAATAATTAAATTAGTATGTCAAGAGTCAAGAAGGCAAAACCCAAGTAGTAGAGCACCAAGAGAATTTTATTTATCTGCAAAACTTACTGGAATAATCGATTATTCTTAATGATAATCGATTATCTTAGTTCAAACTGATTTTTGAGAAAAGCCTCTGGAATAATCGATTATCATTACTGATAATCGATTATCACCTGCTGATAATAGATTATCCTGACTGATAATAGATTATCACAGCGAGAAAAATGTTTTTAGAAAAGTTTCTGTGATAATCGATTATCACTTATGATAATCGATTATCTATGGTAGTTGTGACTTAACTTTTCATATTCTTAAACTAATTCCTAAATAGGCTTCTATAAATAGAGTAGTAGGCTTTCATTATCAAATACACAAGAGTTAGAGAAGTCTGAGTACTTGAGAACTCTCTGTAGGAAGGCTTTGAAAAACCTAGTGTGGGTAGAGCGATAACTTTCATCAAGTGGGATCTTGAGTGATTGAGTGCTGCTGCTGTTGCTAGGAGAAGCCGATCATCCTTTGTGGGATTCAAAGGAGGTGTTCATTCCTTGTGTGATTCAAGGAAGGTGTTTTCATCCCTTGTGGATTTCAAGGGAGGTGTCTTCATCTCTTGTGTGATTCAAGAGAGGTGTTTTCTAAACCCTAATCTTTCTTATCATTGATTGTAAGTTTGGTTTATTTTAGTGATTGAGTTAATCTCGTGTTTTAGAGATTAACAACTGGACGTAGGATCTTTTGATCTGAACTAGTATAAATACTTGTGTTCAATCTTCTTCTCTATCTCCTTACTTCATCTCTTATTGTGTTTAACGAAATTAATTATTGATTTAATTGATAAATTTTGGAAAAATTTTAAAGTGTTAATTTTATTAAGAACCCAATTAACCCCCCTCTTGGTTTTGTCTGTACGCTCAAACATTCCGCTGCGCGATACCAACAGGATCTACGGTGTGGTTTGCATCTTCGTTTTCGGTAAGATAGAGTGTTGCAGGAAGTGGATCGGCTTCACCAAGTGGTCGTTGTGGCTGGTGGTTGATCTGCGCGGTGAAGGGCGATCTGTTCATGTATAGGTGGTGGTGCTCCGACGATTGCGTCGTGGTTGCGTGGTGACTTTGCGGAGGACCTGCGGTGGTTGGTGCAGATCTGGCGTGCGGATGGGCTGCAATTGTTTTTACGTTTCGCGTGGTGGGTTGACGATGCAAAAGCATGAAAATTTGTCAAAAAAATCATGCGTAAAAATTTACGTCTGACACTATGCACCAGACATAAATTTACATCTGTTAATGCATAGTCATATGTAAATTTAAAACTATCGTTACTATGTCTGACCTAAACCAAACAAGAAAAGCAAAAAAGCGCCGGACATAAAAAAAACCTTTTTTGTGTTAGTTAAAAGCGTGAGGAGGACGAGAAGGATAAGGGGGAGTTTTGGGGAGGGGGACGAGTTAGTGACAGTAGGGTCGGGGCATTTGACAACGACCACAATTACTAAGCTGGAGGAAGAGGGGAAGAAGAAGATCACACTAGTGCAACAGAGAGATTTTGGTCACGGTTATTTTGGTTATGTGACTACGGTTCTATACCCAATGCATATTAGGGATAGGTAAAAAAGGGTGGCCTTTTGACCTCAGTTAAAAATCGGGGCAAAAAGGTCCACATTATGCTTCAGTTCTACACAATCGAAGCATAATACCCTTTTTGATTTATAATTTTATTTAATCTTTTAGGACTTATTATCTCGGTTATAGGTATAAATGACGCCTAATATCCTTTAAAATTAAATAAAATTTTAAATAAGAGAAAAATATTGGGCCTCGATTGGTCTAAAACTGAAGCATAAAATTGTATAAATTATTCTACTCTTTTCTCATACTCAACACTGATGCGTGGTGGATTAATCGAATCTTTATTCATACATATATAAACTCAAATTGTGTGAACAATTTCAGTAATCTTTAAATAAATCACTTCGCTTTTATATTCAAGGTGTGACACCCATTCAAGAAGATTCAATTTTTTTAGTTTGCTGGTACATATTAATTCTAATCAACATATCTAAAATTTCATAAAATTTTGCTAGCATTTCGCATTGGTTTTCAGGTTACCCGAAATGAAAGTAATTATTAATCACAATAAAATATGCACCCAAATATCAATACAAAATACAGTTGGCAAAAAAATCATGAGATTTAAGACATGTATATTAAATTATATATGCATTAAACTCTAAAAAATGATTAATATTCTAGATTAAAATACCTTTTTGATCCCAATTTTTTGTTAAGTTTTGTCAAATCAGTCCTAATTTTATTTTTGTGCTCAAATATGTCTCAATTTTCGTCAAATTTGTTCAATTTGGTCTTTTTTTTCTAACACCATTTAAATCATTAACGACCATGTACAGTGACTATCACGTGTCACTTCGTGATTTTTTTTATTATTTTTTTATTTCTTTAAAAAAATTTAAATTTTTATTTTATTTTTTATTCATTTTTTATTTAAATATCCACATGTCCACAGATAGACCTTCTTATAGACATAGGGGAGCCATGGCTCCCCCAATTTTTTTTAATTAATTTTTAATATATCTTTTTAAAAATTATATATATATTATTTATATTAATTTTTTAAAATTTTTCTTAAAATCTCATACATAGTCTTTTATCTTTTATCTTTTATCTTTTGTATCTCCACCTTTTTTTCACCTCTCCCTTATATATCAATCTTCACCCTCCATTTCTCATCTTTTTAAAATAAAAATGCAACATGGTAAAATTAAGGAGTTAAGTAATATTTTGGACCGATCAATTTCTTCTGTTGAATATGTTTATATTGTACCTTGTTTTTTAAAACAATTTGTTTTCCTTTTACATGTGAGAATGTGTACCACTAGGTAGTGATAAAATTACTTTTTCCAAAATAGGCAAGTTGAGACAAGTTTATATTAGAAAAATTATGATGAAGAGTAAAATAATTTGATTTTTTTTTCAAAAGAAATGTTTGTGATGAAGATGAAAAAAATGCATCTATATCAATTAAACTTAAGAAATTTCATGAGAATCCAAGAATTAAAGACAATGAAAAACAATTCTCTAACATTCTTAGAGTTATATATAATGAATTTGAAAAAATCTAATTTGGCACCCCTGAATATTTTGTCCAAGTTCTGCCATTGCACGTGTCAACCCAGTACCGTACCACGTAAGGATGACAAAAATACTTGTGCCCATGGGTATCCACGAATAAAATCCGTGATGGATAGTTGGTATCTGCAGGTATTTGTTACCCGCGGGTAGCAGGTATCGGGTATTTTAATACCTACTTATAAACGGGTCGGGTGCGGATATCATACTATCAGTACTCGCAGATACCCGTTACCCGTAAAAAGTTAAAATTAAAATTAATTTTATATTTTATTAAGTTAAACTTAATGAAATTAAATTTATATTTATATTTTATTATATTAAACTAAATTTAAATTTAATATAATTTATATTTTATTTTACATTGGTTTTGTAATTTTATTTATATTTAAATTTAAATATTTATAATTTTTTTTTATATATTTGTGGGCATCCACAAGTAGCGGGGTGGGTAGCGGGTGGATTTTTTGTCGCGAGTCGGGTTGCGGGTAGGCATTATCCGTGCCCGACCCGACCAGTTGTCATCCCTAGGGCCACGTGTCTGAGTCAACGTTTTATATTCAATTTGGTCCCTATATTTATTATTTTTATTCAATTTAGTCCTAATTTTGTTTAAAATTAAGAAATTTTGTCCCTCTCGAAATTGAGACCAAATTTATTTTTTATATAAAAATTATAATGATGTGAATTTTAATATATTTAATAAAAAAATTAATTTTAATATAAAAATTAAATGTAGTCTCAATTTCTAGAGGGAAAAATTGGTTCGTGTTAAAGAAAATTAGGACTAAATTGGACAAAAATAACGAATATAGGAACCAAATTGAATATAAAACATTGACTCTTACACGTGGTACCCTACTGGGTTAACACGTGGACATTTAAAAAAAATAAAATTTTAAAAATTTTAAAAAAATTTAAAAAATAAAAAAACAACGAAGTGACACATGGTAGTCACTGTTCATGGTCATTTATGATTTAAACGATGTTAACAAAAGAGGACCAAATTGAACAAAATTGACAAAAATTGTGACCTATATGAGCATAAAAACAAAATTAGGATTGATTTGACAAAGTTGAAGAAAATTGGGACCAAAAGGGTATTTTAACCAATATTCTTAAACTATCCAACCGGACAATTTAAGATTCAATACTTATAAATTATTATTGCCTCCTCTTATATAAATTTTAAAAAGTATATATAATTTATTCAAAAATCCTAGAGACAGTTAATAATTTTTGTATTGAGTCTTAAACGGGAAACTAAGACTAACTCAATGCAACAATAACTTCAAATCAAATAAAATAAATCAATATATTTAAGCATTAGCACAATTTTTTCCATAAGTCGATATAATTAATCACTTATCAAACATACAAAAAAAAATATTTTCATTACAAAAAATAATTATAGACTCATTCAAAATAAATTTTGAAGATAAAAATAGGAACCTAAGATTGTGAAACGTGAGCAACAATAGAGAATGCAATCCTATGAATGCTTTCAGAAGCTGCACAAGCCAATGCAATAGTACTTGTACATCAATGCAACAGTACCTATATCAATGGCAACAAAAGACTCAAATTTTACTAATTATATGAACAAAGCACCCAAGGGAAGACACAAACTCAATCAAAATCGCAAAAAAAAAAAAAAAAAAAAAAAAATCTTACATTGCCACAAATCCTAATAGCAAGGGAACATGAATAACTCACCCAAAAATCAAAAAATTCAAAACAAAAAAAAACATTCACAAGTGTCGATGGAGGTAGTAGTGGCAATTTTTGAAGAAATAGCAATTGTGTCAGCTGCAAGCATGACAGTGGTGCAACTACAACGGCCTTCCCTCCCTCTCGCTAGTGTTGACAGAGGTAGCAATGGTGGTTTTCGAAGAAGAGAAATTGTGGCGGTGGCAAGTGTAGTGGTGGCACAATAGCAATGGCCTTCTCCCATAATAGTAGTAGAAACGGTGGCAGTGAACGGAGAAAAAGAAATAGTAATGGAGAAGCTCAAGGAAGAAGAAGAAGACTCATAAAAGAATGACGCCTTCATGGCAAGTGCAGCGGTAGCGCAACAGCAGCGGCCTCCTCCCACAACAATAGTAGCGGCGATGGCAGTGAACAGAGAAGAAAAAATACCAACGAAGATGTGAAGAAGATTGACCTTAGTTATTAAACCGTAGAAAGAACTTATGGCCTCAATTATTAAAGAAAATTGAGGCAGATTCAGTTTTATGGTTCAGTTCTACATATAATTGACGTCAAAAATGAACTTTTAGGTTGTGGGTTTCCAAGATACGAAAGCCTAAAATGCTAGCTTTAGTGGCAAATTTGAAATTTAGGTCAGCTTTTAGGTATCGGTTGCTCAGTAACTGAAGCATAAGGGAAACATGCTTCGGTTCTTTTATAACCAAGGTCTATTCATCTTCCCCTAGATAAAATAATTATAAAAGTGAGGAATTTTGAATATCTGGCTAACTTTTAGGTCTCTGTTTCAAAGTAACCAAAGCATGAAGGTAAACATTCTTCGGTTATTTTGCAATTGAGGCCTATAAGTTTGCGATATTTTCAAAATTGCCACTGTGTTTTGATATGTCTTGTTTCTGTTGGAACCACTACATATAAGTCGAATTAAAAAGCAAAAAATGCACTAGTGTCAGTAGGCTATTAATAATTTTGATTTACTGACAAATTTTAGACATTTCTAACAAATTTTGACTCTCAAAAATATTACTTTTTGTAGTGAAACACTACAAGAAAATATCTTATCAACTACCAATTTTAGTGACAAAAAAGTTTTAGCTACTGTAGTGACCAATTTAGATACCAATATTGGTTATTAAATAATTACTATTATGAATAAAAAATTATAATTGGTCTATAATTTGGTTTCTAAAATTTAGCTACCAATATTTTGTCTACCAAAAGAAACTGGTCACAAACATTAGCTACCAAGGCTTTTGTTACCAAAAGAATTAGTTTCTAAATTAATATCTAATTAATTAGTGACTAATTATAATTTTTATTCATAATAGTTACTATTTTAGTAACCAATAATTTTTTATTTTATAAATTGGTATCTAGATTGGTCATTATAAAACTAACATTTTTTTATCACTAGAATTGATCATGGAGGATTTTCTTAAGTGAAAAGTATCTTATAATTTTGCTTATATTTTATCTTTTATATTTCTCTTTTATTTGTTTATATATTTTATTTCGTACAATTATTTAAATAAAATATTATAAAATATTACTATGCAATAAACAATATTAAGCTACAATTTTAAATAAAAACACATATTTGAAAACATCATACTTTTTTATAATTTATTTTGAAATACAAGCTAAGAAGATTATGTAATATAATGTCAATAGTAACATTTATAATGTTTAAAAAAATAGTAATACATTAATCAATGACTCACATTAAATCATATCAAGAAATAAAAGATGAGAGTAAAAAAATGAGAGTGATAATATTATTTTTCTATACTTTATACTTCATTGGTAACAGATAGAATATCCTTTAAAAGGCACTCACACCTATCACAGTAACAGTAATAACTAAAACATTTACAAAATTATTTGTTGTTTAAACAAAACATATTAGTTCAACTAGTATTAATTTTTATTGAGATTTAGTGACAAATTAGAAAAATATCAGTCTATTGTAAAATTTTATTAAATTCTAATAAAAGTTTATTAAATACTCAATATATTTATTTCACTTTATTGTTAGCCGGATTGGTCTGCTCTAATTCATGTGGAAACAAAGAAAGTGGAAGTGATGTGGAATTTGCGATGGATAGATATTATATGTTGGACAACTACCAGCTAGCCATCAAAACAAACATGAATTCCATATGATATCACATGCAATTAACTTTAGCATTTTCTTTTTCGCTTTCGGAAAGAATTAAGGGTAGGATCTAATCTCTTTTAATTTCCCATAAATATACCATTTAATATAAAATTATATACTTTATATTTTCATGAATTCGTATATGTGAGAAATTACATCATCAACCACAATCACTTTCTCTTTTTCGACAAATCCTTATTCTTACTCAATGTTACTTTAATATTTAGATTTTCTACAATTATATTAGTGAAAAATTTAAAAATCTTCGCGATAAAAAAAATTCATGAAAAATAGCCATTTTATTTTTGCAAAAGATGTAAGAAATAATTAATGTATTATTAGACTTCTTTGTATAGTTAATCTTAGTTTTTTTTTTATTGATAAAAAAGAATGAAATAAATATAACAAGATATTTAGGATATTCTAACCAATATACAAAACATAGAGTACATAATTGGATATCGTATTTGGTTTATAAGAATTGAAAATTAAACCCTACCTCTTTCTTAGGAGGTGAGACTTTTTACCACTAATAACCTGAATTCATATATTTATGTATGCATAATTGTTCTGACCTCAAGTTCAATTAGATAATATCGTTAGAGTCAATCATTGTATTTGAGGTATTTTTGCATTGAAGTCTGAAACTCATGTCACAATTTTGTCTTTAGAAAAGGCTTAAGAGGGTTAAAGATGTGTTGTTCCAACCTTAAGTCCATTTAGATAGTATCATTAGAATCAATCATTGCATCTGGTGTATTGTCTTCTTTGAAGCCTGATTTTATCCCTAAAAAGTGCTTCAGAGGATTGAAGAAGGAATGTATATTTAAAATACTCTTGATCTCAACTCTTAGGCGAGGTGGGACTATTGAGAAATTAGAATAAACCCCTAGTTAAGAGCTAAGGAGTTTTCATTTTCACATACGGTGCGTCCATGTTTCAATCTTAAGTTAATTGACATAGCATCGTTAGAATCAATCACCTCATCCGAGTTCTTGTCTGCTTTGGAGTCCGAAGCTCTTGTCATGGTTTTGTCCTCAAAATGTGTTTTGGGGGATTGAAGGAGGAAGATAAATATAAATTATCCTTTACCTCAACTCCTAAGCGATAAAGGTATATATCGGGATACTGGAACAAAACCCCCAATCGGGGCTAAGAGAGTTTTTGTTTCTACATATTGTTAATGTTCTGACTTCAAGTGTGTTAATGTAGCATCGCTAGGGTCAATCACCTCATCGAGATATTATCCGCTTTTGAGGCTAAAGTTCCTATCACAATTTTGTCCTTAAAATGTGTCTTAGGGAGTTGAAGGGGGAAAGTGTAATTCTCTTTGACCTTGACTACTAAATAATGCAGGACTATTAGTTGTATCGAAACAAACTTTTTGTCAAAGGGTGAAGGAAATTTTTATTCCCACGAATGATGACACCGTTCTAACCTTAAGTTCATTTAGATATAATCATTAGGATAAATCACTGCATTCGAAGTACTATCCACTTTCAATGATGAAACTTCTATCATGATTTTATCTTTAAAAGATATCCTGATGTTTGAAAGAGAAATATATATTTAAATTATATTAATTTGAAACAAAGAAAAGAAAAAGAAGGTACAAAATAAAAAGTCTCATTTATTTTAGTTTAGAATTCAAAAGGTCGGATAACCTAATAAGTACTAATATTAACATATATATATACTAACAAAAACAGAAAAAGGTAATTAAGTTTAAAACTTATTGGATACCCTAGAAACGAATTTTGAATTTCTTAATTTTTGAGATTAATGTGACAATGTTTTGCACGGTTTTTTTTATCTCACGAAAGAAGTTTTTGAATTTTTAATATGCTACATACAATACCTTCTTGTGCGTCACACAATTGTTGACGATTTTAGTACTCATACCATATGCAGCAGTGGCAGGGCAACAAAGGCTATGATCAATTTATGTAAAAGATATGTCTGGTGATTTCATAGGGAGCCAAAGAGGCAAAGAAGCATTGGTCGGCCAAAGATTGCGAATAGAAATACCATGTTAGAAAAGATAAAAGGATACGTCATATGACGTGTATGCATGCATGCATGCATGCTTTATTTGGGATAATGGAAACCACGTATTCATCCTCTAAATGGAAAATGGGGTTCAGTTCCGTTTCTCTTTTGTGTCAGATTTGCGTCGCTAATCCAAGTGATTATCGGAACATATTGGAATGAAAACGAAAGTTACCATGAATGAATACACAACTCTATAAAAAACTATCCACATTAGGGTTTGAGTGTTTATGCTTCATTTTTTTCCGAGTTTGATCATGGACAAAGTTGTGAGCCATAACCAAGATTGCGATACTTATCACGTGTCTTTTTCAGTAAATGAAAAATTATACTATTTTCCCTTAGTATACATTGTCTTTAATTTCCACTATCTTAAGAATATGAGATTGTTATCTATTAATTAGTATTACATTTTTGTACATTATATCTATGAAAAATAGTTATATGACTTCTATTTTTTACTTTCATCTTTTATTTTGTGACATGACTTAATATGGACCATTGATTCTTTCAAAGAAAAATATAGTAGTACATTAATCAATGATCAATACTAAATTATATTTAGTTGTAATGGTAACTAAATTTATTTAAATTAGTATATTATCTATTTAAATCTATTTGTGAAGTGAAGTTGAATTACTTCTTATTATTCATTGTAGTTTCATTTTCTTATTTGAGATAGTGTTGTTAACTCTCTCATTTCATTACCTTCCCACTTTTCACATTTTGATGAATGTCTTTTCCTTCCAAATATAATTACACTCTCATCGTTCTCTTCCACTTGCATGTCTCTAGTTCCACTCGAACCTCTTGCTATAACTACCACTATCAATTCAGCATGATGTTAGTTTCCTCAATTTTCAATTATTTCCGTTTTTAGGTTCTTACTCCGATCGTAGTTCACTTTTAATCTTTTATACAATTTATCTTTATTTTTTGTCTTCTTGAATCTTGTATGTAAACTTTGATTTGGGGTTTTTACTCTCTTAATTCCTAATTATTTCTTGTGTTAGTTAGATTTTGAACACTGAATCTTTTATTTTTGTATTCTGTTTTCAGATATAAAAATTTGATCTTGTTGACAGTATAAATTTGGATACAAGTTTTCTAATGTGACTATTTGTTTGTTCAAATTTTCAAAAATATTACATTTTTTTTATTAAAAAAACACCACATTCTATATTTGAAATAGTTTTAACCGATTAGATCAGTTGTAAATTATAATTGATATAAAAGGTTATACATTTCTACATCAATTATACTTTATAAATGATGTAGAAACTTGCTTTCAACATAAATTATCAACTCACATTGAAAGCTACTTTCTATATTGACTCATTTATCGATATAAAATATTTTGTAATTACATATTATGATAGTGATAATAAAAATTTAGATTATTATAATTAATAAAAATAAATAATAGTTTATTATGGACAAAATAATTATATATATGTATGAAATATTTAACTTCTTTCACTCATCACATAATCAAACTATATATACCGAAGATGAGGATGATTATAAATTATTTATGCTAATGGGAGCAAATACTTTATACTCATCTTTTACACTAAAACAAAGTTTATAGCCTAGTTAAAAAATATATATACTTCAGGATTGAGGAATAAATAAATTATGAAATTTATTAAAAATATGGTAATAATGTTTTAATAATATTAATTACATTGCCCATTTTCTCTTTGAAAAATAAACTACTTCCTCTATATATTAGCTATACTCGTATTCACACGAATATAAAAGGTTTTTACTCCTCCAAAAATTTATCAACCCTACTTAGAAAGTTTGCATATATACTAATTTATCGATAGTAATATAAATATTCATTTTATGATGTATGATACACGAAATAGAGAAGAAAGAAAAAGAAAATAGTACTATTTCGTAAAGAAAGTATCCCAAAGACGGGTTGAAATTTAGGGGTTTTGGAATTAATTCAAATAAAATTGTATGTATGAACTTATTGAAAATAATGGGTAAGAAAATGAGTGTGGGATTCTCCATATTCCTTGTACAGAAATGGGAGTTTTCAGTCGCGTATACACCAATCAAGATCAATCAAAGACGATGAAAATGGTAAAAAAAATTCCATAGCTATATCAGTTTGAGCTTACTTATACGTCTCAATCACCTAAAAACAGTAAAACTTAAACAGACATGGAGTTTAAGTTCTTATACGTTTAATAACTAAAACCAGATGTTATAGTTTCTATAAAATAAAAACTACACCAGAAATAGTTAAAAAAACAATTATTAATAATATTTCCAAAGTTATCTACTTTTTTTATTTTGACGAAAAAATGTATATGAGTGATATTTCTATTTAGCACAAGAAAGTACATGAGTGATAATATTAAAGAAAAAAAAAATAGTTCTTAGATTTAAATCAACTTTTGATACGTATCGTTTCGTGACTTTAATTGTAGATTTGATTCTTCAATTTTTTTTAAATATATAGTTTTACTAAGCTGATATTATATAAAATTGCTAAAAGAATATATATATATATATATA
>Ga0214543_1008544_pt1 | contig 16666 bp, 11 predicted proteins | sample CNSS2metaG_FD_160094 | JGI IMG/M metagenome (GOLD analysis project Ga0214543, IMG submission 160094) | Root nodule microbial communities from cowpea collected in UCLA plant growth center, Los Angeles, California, USA - CNSS2 | ecosystem: Host-associated > Plants > Roots > Nodule | place: USA... | reverse complement strand
AGCCTAGCCTTGTAGTGGCGTGAATCCTTCATTCCTCCCATTTCCCTTGCTTTTCATTTTATGTTTCTTTACTCTTCTTGGTTTATATTGTTTCTATTATATGTTTTTCCTTTTGATTTCTTACTCCTCATCAATCCATTCTCCTCCTCTCTAGAACCTTGGAAAGGAACCTTCACATCTAGATAGCTTGCTATCTTAATGTCCAGTGGGGATTTCCTTGGTTTTCTTAATCAACTCACACCATATTCAATAATCTTAAAAAGGAACAAGATAATCCTTCATCAGCAAATATGTGGCTGAGTATGCAGAAAAGTCCAAACATCTCAGTCGTTTCTACACCATGCCGCTGGATGAAGAGTGACGATGTAGGAAATTCGAGAACGACCTCCGTAGAGATCTTCGTTTGATGGTGGCCCCGTTATCCATCAAAGACTTTGCAGCCTTGGTGGAGAAGACTAGGGTCGTAGAGAAGTTGAAGGTGGAGGTGGAAACCCAACACCCACATCAGTAGAGAGTGGGAGGACCATCTGGGTCCAGGCATAGGCACGAAGAGAGGAGGAAACCCTATACTAGGCCTCATTCCTAGTCTCAAGGGTCTACGGAGTCTTCTTCCCAGTAGAGTAAGATTCAGTGCTACCAGTGTGGGGGACCGCACAAGAGGAATGTTTGCCCCCAACTTGCAGGCTTTAAGAGGTGCAACAATTGTGGCAAGGAAGGCCACTTTGGCAAGGATTGCCCCACCCTCGCGAGGATAGCGACAAGTACCCCAATTTCGGCCCCAACCTAGAACCAGTAGAGTAGGGGAGGCAATATGCCTCAAACATCGGGCAGAGTGTACGCCATGACTGGAGCAGAGGCAGCAGGCTCAGGTAACCTCGTTATGGGTCGTTGTGTGATTGCTAGTAAATCTGTGTGTATTGTATGACTCTGGAGCGACACACTCTTTTGTGTCTAAAACTTGTGCGCAAAGTTTAGGTCTGTCGGTTTGTGAGCTACAATGTGACCTTGTGGTATCTACTCCGGCATCGGGTTTGGTCAGGACATCATTCTTGTGTGCTAGGTGTCCAGTGAAGGTAGAGGGACGCAGGTATAAAGTGAATCTAATCTGCTTACCTCTGCGGGAGTTAGAGGTGATCTTAGGGATGGATTGGCTCTCTACCAATCACATTCTTATAGATTGTCGGGAGAAGAAGTTGTTATTCCCCAACTCAGAGGAGCCTAAGTTGGTATCACCTCAAAGGGTTATGAAGGAGGTCCAAGGGGGTGCTTAGTGCTACATGACGCATATAGAGATGGAGAAGGAAGAAAAGACATATGATATTCCGGTGGTGCACGAGTTTGAAGATGTGTTCCCAAAGGAAGTGCCAGGATTGCCTCCCAGTAGAGAGGTGGAGTTTTCTATCGATCTGGTGTCAAGAACCGATCCAGTGTCGATGACTCTATATCGTATGGCCGCAGTAGAATTGGTAGAACTCAAGAGTCAGATTGAGGAGCTTTTGGGGAAACAGTTTACATGACCTAGTACGTCACCATGGGGAGCACCAGTATTGTTGGTGAAGAAGAAGGATGGGAGTTCACGTCTGTGTGTGGACTACAGACAGTTAAACATGATGACCATCAAGAACAACTATCATCTCCCGAGAATTGATGACTTGATGGATCAGTTGCATGGAGCATTGGTATTCTCGAAGATTGATTTGCGGTCGGGATACCATTAGATTTTAGTGAAGACTGATGATGTGCAGAAGACGGCCTTCAGGTCCCATTATGGGCACTACGAGTACGTAGTGATGCCTTTTGGGGTGACCAATGCTCCGACAATGTTTATGGACTACATGAACAGGATCTTCAGGCCATTCTTGGATAAGTTCGTCGTAGTCTTTATAGACGACATCTTTATCTATTCCAGAACCCAGGAGGAGCATGTTGAGCACTTGAAGCTAGTGCTTGATATTCTGAGAGAGAAGCAACTATATGCCAAACTGTCCAAGTGCGAATTCTGGATGGTTGATAAAACAAAATAAAACATTTTTAAATCTAAAACATTAAAATTTTGATAAAACAAAATAAATAGTTATAAACATATAAACATACAAAATATTGTTATGGTTATCCAAAACAAACAATCATATTAATATAATATAAACATACTGAAATATATATATATATATATATATATATATATATATATATATATATATATAAGTTTTTTAAATGAAAATATAACTTCTATTCTAACTATAAGAAATTTATGCACTACTTTATAATCTATTTTTTCATTAAGTGGATCGACTTTATCTATTTTCTCATTTACTCATATCATTAAGTGATCATCGTAAAAGAGACAAACAAAACACAAGCAACACAAAATCATATATCAAGGTAAGCTAATAATAAAAACAAATTTAGATCAAGTAGATCATGTTAATTGCACACAACCATGAGTATAATATATACAAATATATATGCCCACAAAATAGTTGATATGAAACTTAATTATTTAGATACATGCCTTTTATGTTGGACACACGTGAGATATGCACTTGTGATGGTTCCTAAACTTTACAAAGCCTAGCCTTAAGGGGTTATCACCCAACTACACGCAAGGTTAATCCCCTTCATCCCTAAGACCAACAAGTCCAATGACTAGGATCTTCTACGACTCTCACCACATAACCCATTATACTCTATTTGAATGTGAATGATTATTAGACTTCGGGATACCTCCTTACATACATTACAATTACCATCGCAAGAAATTCTCCTTGAAATTCTTTAAACACCATCATCTTACATGCTCAACCACATTCTCATATCAAATATTAACCATCTAAAACTATAAACAATATCAACTCATCCAAACAAAACCATTCACAACACAAAAAGAGCAAAACATAACTAACCATAGAAGATTGTGGTGGGGCACAACACCATTCTTTTTGCAATAAGTGGCCTTAACGTCACTTTGAAACCACTCAGCGCCCAACAATTTGCAAATGGTGGAGCCCAACAGTACAGTCCACCGCTCAACGCCCTAGAGTTAAAATGCTCTCAGACCTTTAGTGAAAAATTGCGTTTAGTGCCACTATAATATCGCCCAACCCTGTAATAGTTGACCTCAAATGATTTTGAATGAACTTAGACCTGATCAGTTGCTCAAATTGGTACTCCTTCCTATCAAATTGGTACTCTTTCCTTAGTACATTGGTCGAAACAATTTTAACTCATAAAAGAGAATACTAATTTGTTCAATTTGCTCAGATTCTCAATTCCCCAATCAACATAAAATCAAACAAAATCATTCAAGCATGAATTAACATCTATAACATACCAATGTACATCAAAACATACACACAAAATCATATTCATCATATAGTTCCATCCTCAATTACAATAAATCATCACATGTAAAACAATCAATTTATAAACTCATGTACACAAGTAATGACTAGCTTTTCTTGTCTTGACCAAGCTCCTCACAAGTCCCAAACAAAGATATTTCTTCCGACTTGCCGAGTTCCGCTTTTTACACATGTAGATAACATTCAAACGATTCAACCATATCAACAAGAATATTGATTAATAGAAATTCAAGAAAAAACCCACGAGAACACATGCGAGTAGAAAGTCCCACATGTAACCACATTAAACTTAGATAAAAGTTTTTAAAGAAATAAAATATTTTTAAATAAAAAGACTTATTTATAAAATTTATATTTTGAATTAAGTATTTTATTATTAAAATAATAGTTTTATTATTTTAAACAGTGTCACTTTTAAAATACAATTTTCTAAATTATCATAATTAAGTACAAAATTTTGTTCCACCATATAACCTATTTATATTTAAATATTTAAATCTTAGTAATCTAATTTATGTTCTTTGTTCATCATTAATCAACTAATTCTAGTCAGAATCCATTTAAAATAAATGTTAAATTATTCTTTTGGTCCCTCTATTTGTCATGAAATTTCAGTTTGATTCTCAAGTTTTTCGTTATCTCAATTTGGTCCTCATTTTCTTAAAAATGACTCAATTTGGTTCTCACCGTTAACTTTGACCAAACGGTGTTAAAGTCAATGGCACGTGTCAATTTCTGGTTTTTTTGATTTTTTTTTTGAATTTTTTTTAAATTTTTTTTTTAATTTTGACACGTGTCACTTCATAGTTACTTCACGTGTCAAAATGACTCAATTTAGTCCCTATATTTGTTTTTAGTTTCAATTTAGTCCCAATTTTTGTAAAAATGAAGCAATATTGTCCTTTCTTAAATTGACACTAAATTTACTTTTTTATAAATTTTATGGTGATATTCATACTAAAATTATCGTTTTTATTAAATATTCTATAAATATTTTAAATTAACTTTAAATTCTACATAAAACATTAGACGTTGGTTTTGTTTTGAACTTGAAATTTAGTTCATAAACTTATGTGTGACAAGTTATTTGATTTTTAATCTTTACTAAGTTTGTATAATATGATACACTTTATATATGATGACAAAATTGTTAATTTTTGAAATTAAGTTTGGGGTTTAACTTTGTTTAATAATAAAACTAAAAAAAAACTTATTTAAAAATATTTCTACAAATATTTAATAAAAACGTCAATTTTATTAAGAATATCATCATAAGTTGTATACAAAGATTAAATTAAGTGTCAATCTAAAGAGGGACAATATTGCTTCATTTTTTACAAAAATTGGGACTAAATTGAAACTAAAAACAAATATAGGGACCAAATTGAGTCACTTTGACACATGACACAATTGTGAAGTGACACATGTCAAAAATAAAAAAAAATTTAAAAAGAATTAACAAAAAATTAAAAAAAAAAGATTGACACGTGGCGTTGACTTTAAGACCGTATGATCAAAGTTAACGGTGATGACTAAATTAACTTATTTTTAAGAAAATAATGACCAAATTGAGACCACAAAAAACTTGAAAACTAATCTAAGATTTCATGACAAATAAAAGGACGAAACAAATAATTTAACCTAAAATAAATTTACGTTCATTAACGATTAACAACAAACTACCATTCATTCAACCTTTTTGTAAAAGTGTTATCTAATTAAATAAAATAAAAATATATATATTTCTTATATGTCTATTTATATTTTATTTTAAAATAAACAAATCTTATCCACTTCTTAAATAAGTGTTTTATTATTAAAATTTATTTATTTTAAATATAAAAAGGTCGGTCCATAATTCAAGAGCTATTTCCTATTTCTTTAAATTATGGGTCCTCCTCTGTATTATTTAACATATTTAATATACGTTTTCTACTTTTTAAAGTATTATTAGTTAAATTTAATTTTAATTCATATGTAATTTAAATTTTAAAATCTTGTCATGATAAATTAAATTCAAAATATTTTTTATTTTTAAATTAGTTATGTTATAATGTTATTATAATTTTAACTGATTTTTCTTTTAATTTTAACAGGCTGTATCAATAAAAAGAAGTGTTTTAATTAAATAGTTATTGTCATAGTTATTAAATTATAAATACTATTTTTAATATTTCTGAAAATTGTCATAAACATAAATGGTTTCCATATAAATTGTTTGTATACGGAATAAACTATATTAAGAGAATATTCTCTATATATATACTAAGAGGGAATAGTGTTTCATGTTTTATTATATTAATCATACACTTAACTATGATTAATGTATAATAATGAGACGATTGAAAAAAATCATTTAATAAAGATTATCTTGTTTATTTTACCTGTAATATAAATCAATATATTTTACAAAATGGTTATTTTTTTTTATCAAGTAGAAAATTAAATAATACAAGATTAAGTTCATCAGAAAATATCATCAAGCAACATAGATCAGAGTTGCTGAGGATAATTTTCCCAATGACTAAAAGGTTGCAATTCTAATTTCCTCCATGAAAAATGATTGATTTTATTGATAATTATCTTAAGAGTAATATTTATTATAATATTTAATTGATTTTTTTTATTTTATCAGCTAGAGATTTGTATTAACCTATGCAACAATAAAAAAACTGGAAAAACCGATTAAAAACTGAATATGGACTAAAAGTTTGAAAAATAATTTTTGATTAGATTACATCCGATTCAATTCAATTAAATTAAATTTGTACATGTCTACATATTATTATACATAAATTTACAGTATCAGTAATATTCGTATATATTTATAAAATTATCACATAACTTATTAACAAAATGTGTAAATTTAGTTTTGAGAAAATGTGTATTTAAAAATTTTAACCATTATCAGCTATAAAATAGTGCATCCGTAAAATATTTTTATTACAGGTTTTACTATTTATTTAATTTTTGTATTATTGTTTTCTTTTTTATGCTCTTTAAAATTAGATTGTGGAGTGAGAACTGTTGTTATTTTCTGAAATTTGAAAACAGAAGAAAAAAAACTCAGAAGAAATCAGCAGAAAGAAAATGAGGATGAATAACTGAAAAATTATTCATCCTTTCTTTCTTCTCTGACTGAATATTTTCACAAATTTAAGTGCATTCATTCTCAGTTTCGCGTCAGCCTCACTTGGATCTCAATTACCGAGACGCATAGTTTCACAAACAGACAAATCAAGCATTATTTTTTACTTTTGTTTTCCTTTTGTAGTAAAAACCATAAGCTTTTGCATTTGTAAATCCACCACCAATCATAATCCTTGGATTTCTCATTTGTCCCAAACAAAATTAAGGTTTGGGGCTTTTTCCATACTCCGTAATCCCAACTGCAGATTCCCCTCGTCAATTTCAGGTTTCACTTTCTTCTATCTCCTTAAATTCCAAATTAGGGTTCTGAGTATTAATAATTTTCGTTTCTGTGGTGCTTTACAATTTGGGAATCTACGAGGTGATGATTCAGGATTTGGGTAGTCTTTAAAATTTAACCTGGAATATGTGGTTTTATGTTTGAAATGAAACTTGTGCTTGATGATTGTGTTGCGAATAGAATCTCTTGATCATATTTCTGGTCACTTGTATCAGTAGTTGTGGTTTATATCAGATAAGGTTATTCATGACAGCTGAATTTTGAATCTTTACCTTATTGGTTTATGTAGCTTAGTGATTGTGAAAGCTCTGCAGAGGGATTGGTGCTGTAGACCGTAGTCCCTGAAATGTATATGCCTGTGGCTACCTCTGCCACACCACGGGGTGGATTGCCTACTGACAGTGGGGACTCTGTTGTTGCATTAGATCAAGTTCCGCGATGGAATGATGCTGATCAGTCCTTGGGGCTTGAAACTTCATTTTCTGGTTCACATTTTCCTGATCCTCTAGCGTTGCCCTTGGGAGCAGACAGTGGTGATGGCAGTGAGTCGGTGTCAAAATTTCCTGTTGACCGTGAAGTTAATTCAAAAATATATTTGTGGAGAGGGAATCCCTGGAATCTTGAAGTGGATGCGGTGGTAAATTCAACAAATGAGGTGAGCACTATCTAGCTCTTTTAGTATTGTTGTGTTGTTCAAGGTTTCCTTCATTAGTATAACTTTTGCAGGTTGGTGTTTTCTATCTTGGCTCTATGATATGTGGAACCTCGTGATAGAACTCATTCTCATTTGTTAGAATTGTTAAGGCTGGATATAAGAAATTTATTATAAAATTTTCCTACTGGCTGAAAGTTAACACCCAAACTCTCCAGAGAAATGAAAACTCTGTATTTTAATTAGTGTAACTGTGCAGTCAGTATAACTGTTTTAGTTAGTATAATAACTAAGTATTATTTTTTAGGTATAAATACAGATTTGGTACCCCAACTTTTTCGGAAAGTTCAATTTGGTACCCGAACTTTAGGAAAGTTTAATTTGGTACCCGAACTTTAAGAATGTTCAATTTGGTACCCAAATTTTTTAAACATGTTTATTTTGGTACCTTCCGTTAAAGAGTACATAACGCCGTTTGCCTTCTGTTGAGATTAGCTATTTAAAGTTGTTGGATTTCATTTTAGCTGTTTGAAAGGTTCTTTTGTAATATCAAATTTAATGAAATCAGTTAAAGTTTGGAGTTATGGAAAATGTGAATCATCTGTCAAAGTTTTGCATTTATTTTTCTGTTATTTGAAATGTTTCATGGACTGTAATTACAAGAAAGGACTTTAAATTTGAACAACATCTGTCAAACGACGTTATGTAGTCTTTATCGGAAGGTACCAAAATAAACACGTTTAAAAAGTTTGGGTACCAAATTGAACATTCCTAAAGTTCGAGTACCAAATTAAACTTTTCCAAAAAGTTGGGGTACCAAATATGTATTTATACCTATTTTTTATTATCAAATTGTACTGTTTACATCACAAAATTCTCCCTTTTTCATGTTTTAGCTTTTCAAAAGCTTGTTTAAATTATTTGACTTTTCCGTCTCTTATTCTTTTCTCCTTTCCCCTTCAATTTTCCTCCACCTATAAATTACGTAAGCATATCACAAAAATTTTCCCACTTAAATTCTCTCATGCTTGCGAATTTCCCACCACCTGCTAAAACCCTCAACTCAATCACAATTCCCACATCGAACCAATTTTCCCATACACACTTAAGCATCCTCTCCCTCCGCCTTATCTCTCCCTTGTGCTGCAAACAGACAACCAGTTGAGATGGGTAAGTCGCCGGAAGCACCTACATGGAAATCATAGAAAGGTCTTACATCTAAACGGACAGGTCAAGGATTTAGTTTATGATAGAACACTGGCATCATTTGGTTTATGTAGCTGATTTAGTCCAGTGGGAAAAGGCTTTGTTGTCGCATAATATCTTGTTATGCAGCTATTTACTGTCTATTTGTTGTAAATTTAAAGGTTTGTGTTGAAGTTCTGACATATTTTTAAGGTTTAAAATCAATAACACTGTAGGTTAGCTAAGATTTTATCACTGATAAAATCAAATTGAACACTTGTAATTTTGTATGAATAATTTATTCAGATATTAGGCAAAAAAATCATGATGACTTTTGACAAATGTCGAATTTTTTTTATTTTTCTCATCCCACCTGTTGCTATATATGGTTGATTGCGACTAGGAATCACATTATATCCTAACATTCATTGTCACTTGTGGAGAGTTTGTTAGACCCCCCAATTAAGAATGTATATAATAGAAGGATTAGGAATAAGCATTAGATGAGCGCAACCCAGTTTGTATATCAGAAGCATATGTGTAAAGTCAGGGTTGTTTAAGAGTTATAAAAAATGAGAGGTTAGAAGGGAACAGTAAGTTCTGGAGTGGTAACTGATATGGGGAGAGGCCCGGATCTCAAAGTCCTGGATAGTTTACACTTTTATTTCTCTCTTTGGGCGCCTTTGATTCTGATGAGGAATTTACATTCTTTCGGATATTGTTGTCATTCTTTCATCTTTTCATCATTCATTTTTTACTAGTTCATTACAGTCTTTTCCACATTCTTGTAGTTTTGAATATTTTATCCTGCATCTCCGAATGTACCTAAATATGTCAATAATTCTTTACCCGGCTCTTACCAACAAACATCCTAATTACTGAATAAAAACGTTATTGATTGCTTTTCAGCCACCATGCAGCTACCGCTATTTTGCCTGTGACACCGATAAATAGAACTGAATATAAAGTGGATTTTCACCATTTTTTGAATTTTCACAATCCACTATTGGCAACACTGGTTATCAAATAGAACTGAACACCGATAAATGAAATGGAGTTAATTATATCTTATTTCTTAAATTCTTAGCTGGTTTTTATTTCTTGTCATGAACAGAATATGGACGAAGCACACAGCAGCCCCGGATTGCATGATGCAGCTGGACCCGAGCTTGCAGAAGAATGTGCGACTTTGGTATATTTATTTACCAAAAATATATTATGTCTCTATGTTGAAGTTGAATGTTATGTGAGCTAGGGACTTGAATTACACATTTGTTTATTATTATGTTTTTAGCTGTCTTTTTATATTTTTGTGGTTTTATATTTCTTAGACTTGTAAGAAGCAGCTTTTGAATATCGTCATCATTGGAAGAAGAATTCTGTAAATGATGCTTGGGAATATCAACTAATATATCTGTATTTTGTACAGGGTGGATGTCGAACAGGGATGGCTAAAGTTACCAAGGCATATGACCTTCCTGCCAGGTTTGTATGACCTCAAACCCATATTTTTTTCTTGCTAAAGGTGTCCCGTTTTACTTGATTTGTACAATAATTTTGAATGTTGAATACCGTGCTTTATTCATCAAGATTTGGATCTTAGAGTAAAATCTGAGAACTGTTAATCATGTGTCCTAATCCAGAAATTATGTTGATGCATTCTACTTTTTTCCCCCTTGTTACTGACCCAACCTCATTTGTTACTTAGCAATCTCTTGTCTAGAATTTGTATTATTTGTATACCATGTTTTATTCTTTGATAAATTACCTGCAGGAAAATTATCCACACTGTTGGCCCAAAGTATGCGATTAAGTACCATAATGCTGCAGAGAATGCTTTAAGTCATTGCTATCGTTCTTGCCTGGAGCTTCTGGTTGAAAATGGACTTCAAAGGTTCACCCTCCCCCAAAATGTTTTGTTGTTTATTTTCGTAAAATATTTATTGTTTTCATGATGTCATGTTATTCAAAATTCTACGACTTACTTTCTTTCTTTGGCTTGTATTTATGTAGCATTGCTATGGGTTGTATTTATACGGAGGCAAAGAACTATCCCCGAGAACCGGCTGCACATGTAGCTATAAGTGAGACTTTATGTTGTCATGATTTTACTTTTTCAATTTATTTCTTTTGATGTTGCGAGCTGATGCATGATTTATCAGGAAACCTCATGGGAAGTTGAGAGCAAAATTACTTTTGGGAATTATTATTAAATGATCATTGTTGTTTCATTTCATCCTTACATAAAGTAAATGAAACACCGATAATAATCTTGTAATTATGTAATACATTGTATATAGGGACATATTGTAATTCGCAGCGTAGTATACTTTTGTTGACATTTTGCACTGTATTTGTGGCTCTAGTTATTTTAAGTAAGAACCTTTTCTGTGTACTTAAGACGTGTGGATTCATTCACATACCCTCTTTTTCTTCATCTCAAGCCACCAATGCCAAAAAAACAGAAAAATGAATTGCCAGCTTGATAGTAAGGGAAATTAAAATTTGGTGGAAGGGAAGGGGAAGATAGAATGCCAAAGTATGTGCCCTCTTCAACTTGTCTATCAATTCATTGTTGTTTACAGAATTTGATATTCTATATTATCATTTCATCAATGTTTAAATATAGGGATAATAGTTGCAGCTTTGAGTAGGGAAACAGAGTCCATACTGGGTGCATCTTTTTTTTTTTATCTTTTTCGATAAATCATAAGTATATCTTAATGTGTAATTTCCTGTGATCTCAGGTTATTTTATCATATCCCTGCTGAATGCATCTAGTATATAGAGTATGATTCTCTGGCAAGTTAACAATTGTTTGCAAATGCTTGAAGGATGATATATTAATATTAGGCTAAAACACCTTTTATTCAGGAACTGTGCGACGATTTCTTGAGAAGCAGAAAAACAATGTAACAGCTGTTGTCTTTTGCACCGTGAGCACAACTGATACTGAAATATATAAAAGGTATTTTATGCATTTCTTTTGTTTTGATGTTTATACCTGCAATTTTTTTTAGAAACTTGAACTTACTATAGTTAGATAAGTTTAGTTGATTTTCCTTTTCAGCTAGCCTTTAGAGTTTGTATTAATTATTTATACCTTTTGTATTATTCATGAAGGTTGCTTCCACTGTACTTTCCTCGTGATAAACATGAGGAGCAGGTTGCTTTAACTAAACTTCCTGCTGACGTTGGGGATGAAAATGGGGAGACAATCATGGCTGAGCGTAAAATCAGAATAAAGGCTTTGCCCAAAAGGAGTGTTTCCAGACCACCTGAATTTACAATTGATCTTCCTGTTAGTGACGTTGGCTTGGTTAGCAGGTCAGTAATATTTTCATATTTTATTGTTTTTTTAATACTTTGATTTTTGTGTTTGATTATGGAAAAAAAGTACTAGGATGAGCATTATCAATCCTACTATATGTGATATTGATTTATTGAAACAGAAAATATGGTTATTTTCTGATATATTTAAATTTGTTTGACTGCACATAATTGTAACTGCTTGAGAGTTTTTAATGTATTTGATTAAATAGAAAACAATCCATTTTTTAATCTAACATCCGGTAGAATTTTCCTAATTTATTTGGCTTTAATAGGAATTCGTCATATTTAGATTCATTTCTGGATCCTGCCTTCATGTCCATGATTAAAGACCCTGATCTAAGGCGTATGGAGCAGTGGGAGAAAACTGCTGAAGCACAGAAAGGCTGGAATTGTGCTAAATTGCTAGGATATGGCAACCTTGGTGGACCTACTTTGTCTGCTGCCGAAGAATATTCTCTACACTCTCGATACCTGACAAAAGCAAATTCTTTAAATCTTTCTGAAATTGCTGAAATGAAAATTGTGTAAGTATCCATCTATTGCATCATCTATTTGGTCATAGTTATAATATTATTTGCGGTGCTTTATTTGTTGGTTTTTGTTAGGATGACTGAATCGTTCTTACTGACAATGTTTGCTAATTAATTTAACTTGTTATAAAATTTCTTTCATCCTTTGGCTTCTTCATCAAACAACTAATTGCAATGCTAATAGACCAAAAGTAACTGGAGTCAAGAAAAAGGGAGGAATTGGGACAAGATTGTAATCTGGAGAGTAGTAGGGCAATGAAGGAATAATTAACAAGGATTTGATTGGGGGCAAAATATGATGGGTGTGAAAACACAATGGACAGGTGGCAAGTCTTCTGTTGGGAGGGGTATTCTAGCATATTGGAGAGATGGAAGAGAGATATAGGAGGGGAGGGATTTGGATGAAGGGGAAATTTTGGTGCAAGGATGTTAGAAGGCTCCTGCTAGAGGACTGCTAGGTGCAGACATAGGGCTGCATATTTTTAGTGTAGTCTCTATTTATTAATACTTTCCTTTTGTTTCTGATTCCAATGTTGTTTGGTTCATATCAGTAAGTTGTAAAGGTTTTTCAATATTATTATGCTCAGGGTTTGTTAATCCCTATCGAATGTATTAATATTTAATAGTCAGAATGCTCTGTAATGATAGCAAGTCTTTTGAAGAGGAGAAAATAAATGAAATGTTGCTGCATAAAGATTTTATAAGAAGATTTAAAGGTATTGTGTAACGAGCTCATACATTTCTCTATAAGGAATAATAATGATGCAATATTTTTTCTCCCCCCAACGTTCACCGGGTTCATTACAAATACAATCTACATGAAATCCATTGAGTGGTTTTATGAAAATATTTGTGAATTGGTCATTGGAGCTAACAAAGTTGGTGGTGATTTTTCTGGAGAACACTTTCTCTAGCAACATGACAATCTATCTTTGTGTTTAGCTCAATCATAGAAGAATCAATTTGATGCAATGTGAAGGGCATGTTGATTGTCACAAATAAGCTTCATGCCATGAATTTCTCCAAATTGTAAATGTTATCTCACATGTATTTTCTGCCATGACATGGTATTTAGATGCAACAATGGATCTAGCAACTGTATTTTGCTTGCTTTTCTCAATGAGAACAAAACCTCCTTGAGAAGAGCGCAATAGCCAAAGGAGATCTCCTGTCTAATTAGAATCAGTGTAACAAACAATCGTGGCATTGCCTTTATGCTCACATGAGTCTGCAATCTGGTGCATTCTTAATTTGAGCACGCACATGTAACATCCCAATGGCTGTTATAAGGGGCATTGAGGAACTGACTTACCACATTGATTGCAAAGGTGATGGTTGTGACAGTGTGGTATTCAAGTCTACAAGCCTACAATATCTTCCTTGGTGTTGTAGGGGCTCCATCTAACTTAAACGAAGCTTGATGTTGGGGTCCATATTAGTGTTTTTGGGATGACAGTCAAGCATACTTGTCTCAGTGAGGATCTTTGGTGCATATTCTCTTTCAGAATTGACAATGCCAGATGCTGATTGAACGTCAATGCCTAAAAATATTTGAACAAGCCTACGTCTTTCATTTGGAACTGACTGTCGTGGATGTAATTGAGCTGATGGGTCCCATCAGAGTCATCATCACTGATGATGTTATTAACAAACCATCAAATAAATGCATAGGTTAATATGAGCGTCAGACGAATGCAGTGACCAACCCCATAATGACCATAGCAAATTGGGGTAAGGTAAGTCTAAAGTTACCAAGCTAGGCATGGGGAGACTGTTGTAAGCCGTACAGAGAGTGTCAACAGCAGCATACAAGGTGAGATCTAGAGGCTGCTCCATGTAAACCTCTTCCTACAACTCTCCCTACGAGAAAGTGTTATTTTGGTGAAGCAGCAAATAGAAGATGGTAGGCACTACAAGAGATAGATATTTAGAAATAGGCTTGGCATTGGGAAAATTGTCTCCACAGTTGAGGCTTACAGTTTGAGTATAACCCTTAGTCACCTAGCAACCTTTGAACCGATCAATGTTGGTGTTTGGTCCAACCTTTATAGGATACACACTTGGTGATAATGAACAAGGGATGTAAATGAGACAACTTTTAGGAGCCATTGACCTGTAAAGCAACCTTTTCATCCAACATCATCTACTACCAAAAGGGATTAGTCGTGGCTTCACTATAGAAACAAAATCCAAAGAGGAAGTAAAGGAGAATTAGAAAGTTTCTAGTTAATTAAGTGAAAAAGGAGTACTATGACCCACTATATACAACAAAAACAAATTTATAGTTGTACAGAAGTTAATGATCAACTTTGACACTCTTCACAAGCTTAAGCGTATAAATTGTATGCACAAAACTTGAAACAAATTGAATTTGAGTATCTCTTAGGGATTTTGTTAAAATGTCTGCAAGTTACAGACTAGAGTTGATAAATTTAGTACAAGTCTCTTGGGACAACAACTCTCAAACTAAATGAAATTTGATATATATTTGCTTAGTCCTTTCATGAAACACAAGATTGGAGGCAACACGAAAGGTTTACCCAATTACCACAGTACAACTTTAGAATGCCTATGACGACATTCTAGTAGTCAATGTGGGAGTCTTGCATGAATTGACTAACCACTCCATGTGCCAAACAAAGATTAGGTCCTGTGAATGTAAGGTAAATGAGATTCTCCCAATCTCCTATATCTCAGTGGCTATGAATTACCCACTGTTGTCAATCATTAAGTTTTGATTCAGGTCTTTAGGACTATCAATGGACCTTCATAGAAATTAGGCTGGAGAGGTGGTGGAGACATGGGCAATTGGTTGTGAGAACTAAGAGAATCCCCCACACTCTTTCCTACACAAATAGTGTTTGGTAAACTGATCCTAGGCAAGAACAAAATTATTAACAACAAAACAATAAAATTAAGTGAACAGGTGAGCTTATTAGTGGGAATTAAATCAAATGAACAACCAGAAACAAACAAATTATATAAAGAGGTTAGGAAGTGGTGGATTTGATTGGTGCCTCAAACTTCAATTTGTGAGTCATTTTAGAGAGTAATATGGGCAGGAGATTGGAAAAGGATAATTGAGAGGAAAGAGACTGGTTACTAGTCATACAAATGAAGACATCAAAATCAAGTATCCATGCTCTTAAGGAGGACTAAGAAACGAAGGTTGCATGGTTATCAGATTGAGCTACAACAGTAACCGTCAGGGAAAGATGTTGGGTTGCCCAAAACTGGAGGAAATTGTGATAATCAATGGTCGAAATAGTAATGTTTGCATGTGGGGCAATTTCAATGGCATGCGTAACATTAGTTGCCTTTTGTTGTTCCCTTACTTTGGTGCAACATTAAATCTTGTTGCTAGGTCCCTGTCGCATCTAGGGATGTCAACGGGGTGGGTAGGGTACGGGTAGTAGCTCCCTCATACCCTACCCGTTGTCTACCCTGTACTTGTACCCATATCCGTCGGGTATCCGTTATGCGGGTACTCGCCTATTTTTTTTCATATCTGTGGATATCCACGGGTACCTGCGAGTATTTACAAAATTATTTAAAAAACAAATATTTAATCATAAATTCAAATAAAATAAAATACATCACTGTCATAAATTTTAAATCAAGTTCAAATAAACTCAAGTTCATACAAGTCCAAATAATTATAAAAATAGATATAAAAATAGATATAAAATGACATCCAACACCATGGAAATTCCTTAATTAATGCTTTGATCAACAAGCTCATTTTATCCGATTGATTCCTGAAAATTAAACAAAATAAACAAATAATAAACCTCAACTACCACGTGCTAAGTATTCTTATTTTGATTTCATCATTTGACAACAAGCATATCATAAACGTTAATATCTATATAAGGTTTGATATATATGTCCAATTTTAAAGAAGAAAGGAAACAGAAGAATGTCAAGGGGTGTACCTGGAAGAAAACAATGTACCAATACTTGAAGTTGGACGAATGAAGACAGAAAACAAGATGTGCAGCGTAGAAAAAATTAGGTCAGAATGTTTTTTACTAATATATATATATATATATATATATATATGAGGGTATTTTAATGAATTAAAGTTTAACGGGTATGGGTATCAACGGATATATATATATATATATATATATATATATATATATATATATATATATATATATATATATATAAG
>Ga0214543_1008541_pt1 | contig 16673 bp, 8 predicted proteins | sample CNSS2metaG_FD_160094 | JGI IMG/M metagenome (GOLD analysis project Ga0214543, IMG submission 160094) | Root nodule microbial communities from cowpea collected in UCLA plant growth center, Los Angeles, California, USA - CNSS2 | ecosystem: Host-associated > Plants > Roots > Nodule | place: USA... | reverse complement strand
TATATATATATAACTTCGACTCACCCTATCCGTTTTTTGTTTCTCAAGTAAAAGCATATTTATCTTGTTTTTTTATACTTCATGGATATAAAATTTATTCTTAGAATATGTATTGCACTCATACCTATTTAAATACTTACTATAAGTTTTCTAGAAAAATAAAATTATAATAAAAATAAATAATATTCTAAAAAATTAAATATAAAAAATACACATTTTCTGCTCTTAGAACCAAATAATTATGAATAAATTATAATACTCAAGAATTTCTATTTAAAATCAAGTAAAGTATTATTTTACTTAATATACTTTTCACAATTATTAATCTAAGTATTATATTGATAGTATATATATATATATATATATATATATATATATATATATATATATGTATGTATATATGTGATTTACTTGTAGCTGGTTAGTCGAGTTAGTGATGGGTTTACTTGAGATTTTAAATCCTAGTTTCTTTGCTGTTGTAATAATAATAATAATAATAATAATAATAATAATAATAATAAAAAGACTATGATTGTGGTTAGGGTTGAAATTTCAGTGAGTTCTTTGTGGTGATGATAGTTATTGTACATTAAAAGAAGGCACTTCAGGAGTTACCCCAAACAAATGTGTAACTCCAAGCTACGTTTCATAAATGTGTGTAATTATTTACAATGAAGTATGTACTCATGCATGGTACAACTTTAATTAACCAAAATTATATATTAAAAAGAAAAACCGAGATCATAAAACTACAGAAATCTCTGTTCACAATTTAAAAATAGAAGTTAGAAGGATGAAGCAGCATATGTAAAAGTTGCTAGGTAGGATTTTTAGAATATAATGATTTGAGAATCAAAGAGTAATAAAAACAATAAAGAAGTTGTCCTCGTAAACATGGTACGATGTTAACAGCATCCACCTACCGCTTAATAAACAAATAAACGATGACACAACAAAGCTAATGCTTTAATCGTATAGTCCTTGTTTTAGTATTTATTTTAAGGGAACCTCCAATCACAAAACACTTTATATACCAAAATATTATTCGAGGAAGGAATAGATCCTGTGTGTCTCAAAGTGATAGCATCTCATATACCCCACTAGAATCACACAATGTGTCCTATTGGCATAATTCACCTAGCCTTCGCCAAATTGAGGTACAATAGGTGCCTCTTCATGAATACAGAGATTGCCAAAAAACTCTTTTTATTACCAAAAAGGAGGAAGATGATGAGATGACCCAAACCATAGTTTTTATTAGACAGACAAGTTTGTCCGCTCGATGAATAGATTAAGAATATTTCCTATACATTTTCAGGATCTTCCAATGTACTTTCTCTCTATATACCTCTCACTTTGATTTTCCCTTCAAACCTTCCTCACCTTTATGTATTCTCTCACCGACAACTTTGCCTAATTAAGCTAAGTACTTCATTCGTTGGTTGATGCAGTACTTGGTTAACATTTAATTATTCACACCTAATCGTTGTTACTTCAATAGAATGCTTATTTGCAAGAGGTTATGGCATAGGCTTCCCAATTTGTATGACAAAACCTAACTAAAACGAAAACAAAGAGAATTGAAGACATATTATGAACAAGAAACAAAATTTGATTCATTTCAAAGTCTTGGTAACTGGTGAGATTAAATAGGATCATGTGCAGAGGTCACACATAATAATAGAGCTTAGTCATGGTGGAATTAATTACATTGTCTGCCATTAATTTCCTTTTCTTCGACATTTCCCTTCACTTGAAAAGACAGCACTACTGCATATATATATATATATATATATATATATATATATATATAAAATATATATAAAAGAAATATGATCAATCAAATTGGCCATGGTAACGGTCAGCAGTTAGCTACAGTCTTAAAGGGAAAAATCCCAAAAACCTTGTCAGTGATCTGAAGCGCACAGATGATAGATGAAGCATGAAGGGCCATATGATTCTTCTCCATTCAGAGCAGATATGGAAGGAGACAGTAAAGCAGTAAAAAGTGTCAAGTTGAAAGAAAAAATATTAATCTCGTGTGTCTACGAAACCATTAATGAGCATGAATATGAGACACATGTAGAAGACCAAAATAATGAGGAAGGTGTCATAGAAGAAGTACGGAAGTGACTCACTACCTATTCTATGGCTTCAAACAATTAACAACTCGGGCATTGAATTTCTAGAGCGGCCAACGAGTAGATATAATTGAAACATTGAAAGTAGAAACTTAAGAAGGAAACCCAAAAGTTGAGAAGAACGGAGATGTATATAGATATATATAGTCTGCAAGTCTAGAGAGGATATAAAAAGATACATACATACATAAAGAAAACTATGAATAATGCGTTGCTTTTGGTTCCTCACAGTGAGGATGATGGCTTCCTTGTATATTCATTCGTTGGTTCGTTCATTCACTCGCACTACCACTTTTTAGGTACCCCACTAGCAGTCTACTCCCAGTACCACACAGTATTCTTTAAAAGCAGCTTCATGATCATATATCCCTCATCTCATCTTTAACCTTTTTTTGTTCCTGCCAGAGCAAACAGGATAAAACTACAAGCAGCAGTCTACACGGACTGCTACTAGAAAACTTTCACTTTCAGCTGAAAAATCACGAAAACCCTAATTAAATTTAATATACTACTTAAAATAGAGATCATAAACAATGACAGGAAAAGCGTTGAGAGGCAGATGAGTGGGATTTTCCATGGGATGAGCACATCTTATTGAGTTGCACCTGGAGGAGGGAGGTGGTGGTGGTGGTGGTGGTGATGGTGGTGGTGATGAGGAAGAGTCAATGATTGTTGTTGTTGTGGTGGTGGTTGTGGAAGCGGTGGTGGAGGTGGTGGTGGACGCTTTCGTTTCTTCTTCTCATAGCTGATGCCTCTTGCTTTGGACTGAAGTTCACGAACCTCCCGGAGGTAGAGTCTGACAGCTCTTGCTCCAAATGGGTTGATTTCAGGCTTCCCTCCGTTTTCCTCATAAGCTGCCCTGAGACGACCTATGAGGGCATCAAGGCTTCCCCAGGCTTGCCTTAGAGGACACGGACATGGTGCTGGAGGGTTTGGGTGCCCGTAAAAGGGACAGATCGGAGTGTGCACTTTGGTCTTGCCAAATTGGTCCAAGTACCTAAACACCACAGTAACAATTCAACAAGAAGAGAGAGATTAAGAAAAAGTGCAACAAGAGTATCTGCAACTGCAAGAGATGTGTGTTGAACCTGAGAAATTCAAGGACGTGTGCACCGCTGCACCTGGAGAGGGAGAGAGGGGGTCGGTGATTCTTGAGGTACTGGCCAAAGGTGTTCCAGTCACGGCGCTTTTGGTTCTCGTAGCGGCTGCTGGTGTTGGGGGAAGCGGAAGGGGAATTGGAGGTACCGACTAAGCTGTTGCTGGTGGCGGTGACGGCGGTTGTGGTGGTGGTGATGTGAGAGTTACAGGAGTCCATAAATTCCTGAATTGAATCCATGGAACTTGAGCCTTTGGCTTTGCAGATCCAAGGTTGGTTTTTGTCTCTTTGCTTGTTCTAGGGTTCCTAAGACAGTGACCAGAGTGAGTGAGTAAGGGAAGTGAGTGAGGGAGTGAGGGAGTGAGGGATGAATGAATGGATGGATGGAGATTAGACGGGATAAAGGATTACTATACTTATAATCTGGGAAACAGTGGTGGAGCAACGCTGTTCTCTAAAAAATATTCTTTTCTAATGTCTTTGCGTTTTTGAGGTTTGTGTTAAGGAACACAACTACCTTGAAAGAAAATGAAAAGGAAACAAAGTCTGAATCACGATTGATATTACAGATTTCTAATATTGTTTTTTTTTTTTTTGAGAGAGAGAGAGAGAGTGTGTGTGAAGCAAAGGAAGATTTTTCTTTTTTTATGTTTGAGGATGTGATAAGATTGATGGGAGTGTGAGGGGACTGTTCCTCTCTACTATTTGCAGTTGCAGTTTTTATATATTGAGTAATACTGAGGCTAGCCGGGGCAACGTTGGTTTTTTTAGCAGTTTTTGAATTCAGGGATTGATAACATTTTGGTTTTGTTTTTCCTTAAAAGGGTGGTGCAAATTCAGAGTTTCATCTCTTATATTAATGCTTCCATTAATATTGTTGTTTGTGTTGGAAGTAGATGTATGGGGTTGCTAGGGCTTTTGAAAAAAATAGGAGAGTTGTAGAATAGGTTAAGAGATGGATGGAGACAGAAAAAAGTTTGAAGGGTAAAAAATGAGCTAATAACATGATTCTCTTTCTCCACACTATACCTTCAACTTTGAATGACAGTTCCTTACTCATTGACTACAATGCCCCTATTAATGTCCCCCTTTTCGCCTTTCCATTCCCAAACATCACAAAAAACTTTAATTTCCTACTCTGTCGTGTCTCCTCCCATTTTCTCCTTCGGTATAAACAAAACAAATTATCATCTTCTACAGAATTTTCCTTAAAAAACACAGTCAACAATTCTTCTCTATGTAAAAGTTTTCACTTGCCACTACTGCTGTATTTTGATTCAAATTTATACCATGCTATGCCCTTTCCCAAGGGAGGGAACATTTTATTATAATATAAAATTCATTATGTCAATACAAAAACTCCTACTACCCTGTAAATTTAAACAATACCATATGTCTAAATATAATTTTATATATTATTATATTTACCATGAATTATAGTTGCTTCAATGGTTCTTTTTGTCTTATTTTAGAGCAAGCAAATAATCGTAAAACCATATATTTATATTTCACTATTACAACTTCAAATATAGTAGTTTACATAATTCTCTTTATTTAGGATCCAATAACAAAACACATATCATATAAGTATATACATTACATCTTTTAATCCTCTATGAAGATTATCTAACATTTATATTAATATATTTATATGTGATAGCAAGTTATAATTTAAAATTTTACCACCTTCCACAAAATTCCATTAATTCTGAACTTAAAGATTAACATCTATTATTTTAGAGATTGATAGTTTATTCTCTTCGTTTAAATATAATTTAGCAACATCACATAACAACATAGTTTTTTACATACTTTATTAAGTATCTATAATTCTTCATTCTCGACTTAATGATAAAAAATATCATGAACTATCGCCGTCTATAATATATATATATATATATATATATATATATATATATATATATATATATATATATAAAGAAGATTTTTGTTGTTGTTATTTACTTTCTTTTTCGCTTTTATCCTTCAAGTTACTGTTTTATTTAAATTTAAGTATTTTTTCTAAATTAAATAAATAAAAATCATCTACAAAATAAATAAAAATTATCTACAATTAAATTATAAATATTCTTTATATTTATTTTTATAATTACATTATTTTTTATTGGGTTAAATATGTTTTTGGTTCCTTAACTTTCAGTGAATTTTGAAATTAGTCCATTTCAAAACTTTGGACAAATTTAGTCCTTCATCTTTCGAAATACGTGGATTTAGTCATTTTAATCAAATTTTGTTAGGTTTAATTGATGATTTGTACGCATTTCAGGGTTATATTTGAGTTGTTTATACTGTTTAACACATTTTTGCTTTAATGTTAAGTCAAATATTATCACAACCCTTTTTTATTTACTAAATGTTAAGGGACCAAAAACATATTTAACCCTTTTTTATTATCACAACAAAAGTGAACACACATACGCATAGCATAATTTTCACTAATAAATATAATTTTTATATTGGTGAAATATCTTAGCTTAACACACTAATCACCATCATTTCTTAATAACTACTCATTTCTCACGTAGTATAATTAAATTTATCACATTCCTTAATAACATTTAGTTATTCCGATCAAGTATCTATACTTATGTATAATGATGATTCTCTCTTTTGAGTACACATTTCATAATTCAAATTTTACCATTTATTATAAATGTCTTTTAATAGTAACCTCTATAATGAATTAAAAAGAAAAAATCGTCATAGATTTAATTTTCTTTTCTTCATTTTTGTTTCTTCTTCGTATTTGTAGTTTTTAAGCTAATATTCATATACTTCTTACTATCACTTCCGATATCTTTTTCTTAATATGTATAAAAATTATTCTCTCACAAATTTCATAATTTCAATTTTACTCTTTATATTAACTAACTTTTTAATAATAATTGCTATATTGAATTTTTGAAAGAAAAATTGTCATGGTTTTCATTTTCTTTTCCCATTTTTATTTCTTAAAACTTAAAAAATTGCAGACACACAAGTACATCATCAAATATGTTTCTACTAGTTAATATAATAAGGGTTAAATATATTTTTTATCCTCAAATTACTATAAAAAATTATGTTTCAATCTTAAATTAAATTATATAATATTTGGCCCTACACTATATGAAAATCGTGTAAAACATTTTTATAAACAAACGAAATATAAATTTTTTCATGTAACAAACGAAGTTTCACATTTAACTATAATATATAACATTCACATTTTTGTTTTATGAAAATGTTTTACATAAAATGTATGAACTAAATACTTTAAAATTTAGTGTAGCTTAAAAGAACATAGTTAATCCTATAAACAGAAATACATAATACAAATGATTATAAAACAATTAATAGATATAATATGTCAATAAAGTACCGTTTGAAAGTATTTGCAAAGTTAAAATATGTAGGCAAATGTTGCTTGGGTTAGTTACCATCACTAGAATAATATTCTTTTTAAGAAAGAAATAATTAATACTAACTCTCTTGATCATGTGATGTTTTTATATAAAGCAAATGGTTTTGTAAAATTTATAAAAAAAAAATTATTGATATTGGTATATATCACTTAATTAAAATTTTTAGTACACGTGATCATATCAAGTAAATAACCTAAATAAAATTTCAACTTCATCTACAGTAAAATTATCATATTAGAAAAATAATTTATTCAAGCCCAATTAAATATTTTTTAGTGAAGTAAATTGAATTGTATTTATTCAATAACTTACGAATAAAAGTTTGAATTGTTTGAAGTTCAACTAAAATCTTCAACTAAATATCTTAATTATTTTTTAATTTTAATTAGTATATTAAAGAGATTTGTTAAAATTTTATAATAAAGAATATAAATATTGAAGTTATGAATAATTTAAAAGTTCATTCTTTATTGCATATTTGTTACATATTAAAAATCTTATAAATATGACATGCAACCAATAATAATTGATAAAGTATATTATAACGTTATACTATAAAATTTGGATTAACTTTTATTGAGGAAATTAGTAAGTCTTGATCGATGCATGATTAAAATAGTCATACTTTCAAGAATCAAATAACTAATTTACTAAAACTCGGCTTAAACAAATGCATGTTTTTGTGAACTAAACATTATTAGTATAAAATTAAACTGTTGTATTAACAAAATAATACCGCACAATTTATTTTTATATAGTTCCATACTTAATAATTTAATAAAATATACAGTTATGATCATTAGTTTATTTTTAACAACCTAGTACTACTCACTTTACCTTATACTTCTCTTGTGACCTTCCTATCCCATTTAGTTTCTACTACGTATATATTTTTGTTGTGTAAATATAAAATTTAAAAAAGTTTGTATAAAAAGGTATTTAAAAATTAGGAATAACAAAGTGGATTGGTTTACTATTAATTTGATGGAACATGTTAACATTTTTAATCTATCGACGACTTGTTATGCTTTAGTCTATTGAACCCTTCAACATGATGTTATTTCAATTTTTTAATTAAAGATTAAAATTAACAACTTAGCGTTGAACTATTAAATTTTAAACTATGTTAACTGAATAATACACATCACTTAGAGATATATTGCAACTTAAACCATTAATATTTATAAATTATGATGGAATAATTTAATATGTAAAACTAATAATCGTTTTAATTTATCTCGTTAGAGATATTACTAAATCAAGTAAAGACTTACAAGATATTTATACCATTAAATGTGCTTTCACTTTGTATATTTAAAAAAATAAAATAACAAAATCATAGGTAAAAGAGCCTAGCAAACTTATCCCGTTCTAGCGAAGCATGTTAGGATTCTGAATCCTCTCTACAATTGCAAATTTACGGAGTAAAATGGAAGAGAAGAATTGACCTATTTTATCACCCTTCATAAATCATTCTTTATTGCCTTCAATGCCTTTTACTTTCAATTTATCACTCTTCAAATACTATGTGTGACTTTGCAATTAATTGAAACTTTAGTTGAACAGAAAATTGAGACTTTGTTTTTTTGGCAATGAAAGAAAATGTGACTTCAACTCATATACATGTGCATCTTATGGATAGAAGATTTTATGAACTCATTAATGTAGTTCACCTAAAAGGAAAAAGAGAAATGGCAGACGAATCTGGTTACTTGACCACCATTTTAATTTTCCTACAATGGAGGTACATTCAAGTGGGGGCAATTCAATGATTCTCTCTACGATAGGGAAATTTTTGTCTCTCATTATTTTTTTAATTCTTGCTTTGCTGTCATGAAAAATTTTGAACTATGCTCTTTGACTGTTTTTGCCTTTTAACTATTTTTCTATGCTATAAATCCCAATCTAAAGTGTTACATTCGTTACTCTTTCCCTAATTAGTTTCAGTCACAACAGTGCCCACATTATTTTATATTTTCATTCATCAAATAGAAAAATGTACACCCGCAAAATGAGAAAACAAGCAAGAGACATTATTTCAAAATTATATGTGGAGACTCAAAGTGTTTTTGAATAATATTTTTTAGGAATCAAGATAGAAAAATAAAGATGGCAGAAAAACTTTAATTGCTTCGTGGACCATTCTAGCTAGTTGATCTAAGAATATGGGAGTATATCACATTTTTAAATGTCTTAATTTCAAAGTAAATGTAACTTTCAAGCACACTTGACAATGCATGAAATGCCTTTCACATCATAAAATAGATAATCAATTCAATCGAAACAACTCATGCAGACGTGTTTATTGTTCAGTAACTCTTCGAAATTTTTAGCCGACACGCAATGAAAATTTTACTGTTATCACTTGCTTGTGTTTGTCACCCATTTTAAAGACTTTTCTATTTGTTTTTTTATAGTTAATTACTTTGATTAGTTTATATAATTGTTTGAATGCTTTATAAAATTATTTAGACGATATAAAATTGTGTGGTGGTCATAAACACTTTAGTACTACTTTATAGTATTTTTTTACCGTTCAAAATTAAAAAAAAAAACTTAAACAATAATTAGTTTGGATGGACGTAAGGCCCACTTTTATTCTACCCTAATTTTAAAAGGGTTGTCCAAATCAATTGGGCCTAAGGCTGGCCCATAGGGAGCCAAGGACCTTAATCTGCCCTAACCTCACTCATTCGTCTCTTTTTTAGAAAACAATTCCCTTATTCTCTCCTAGAGCTGCTGCAAACTCTCTGCTAGGGTTTAACCCCTCAATCTTAGTCAAAGTTACTCAAGCTCGATCTCATTTTCCACTCCATCTTCTAAGTTTGTTCCTTAAGCTGTGGTGCTCCGCTATTGGTGTCAAGGCCTTATATTAGCTCATTTCAGGTAAGGGAATCTTGAGCGTATAGTTGTCTATAATTTTCGTATGCTTTTGGGTCTGAATCGTATGTGTGATGTATGCTCGTGGTTGATTATATGATAGAAGTGAGAACTTGATTTCTTTTGGCGTGCGTACTGTGTTTCTGCGAAGTGTATAGTGGTGGACACTGTCTTTCTCGCCCAAGCGAGCGTGTCTCGCCCACGCGAGACTAACAGAGCTCGCTCAGGCTTTCACGTGCAAATTGTCGCCCAAGAGACTGGAGTTTATTTTTGAGCGAGGGTGATCTCGCTTAGGCGAGAAAGGATTCGCCTGAGCGAGAGATCGCAGAAGTTGTTGTCCCACCCCTCGAGCCCTCGCCTAAGCGAGAAGGGGCTCGCCTGATCGAGAGGATCTCCCTCTCCTGACTGAGACCTTTTAGCCTGAGCGAGATTGGGGGCAGGTTTTGATACTATCGTTGAGTGATTCACTGATGTGTTGCTTGCTTATCTGATCTAAATGCTTTACTAGAAGGGTTGAGAGATGATGCAATAGTTACAGTATGAGGTGGAGATGGAAATAAGATGATGCTTTATTGTGTATGAATTGGGAACTGTGAGTTGTATGATTGGTTGTTTATATACATATGCATGTCAACATGATATTAGTATTTATGGGAACTCTCTGATTGGTTGGTGACACATATACAAAGTTTGAGTAGGACGTAATTCCATGACTCTTGTAGTGAGAGTTCATGGTGGTGCCTCACCTAATGGACGTAATCCCATGGGCCTTCCTATTGGGAGTCCCTGGTGGTGCCTCATCTAATGGACTTAATTCCAAGAACCTCGGGGTGAGGGTTCATGGTGGTGCCTCAACATAAGGACGTAATTCCACGGGGGGTATCATGGTGACGCCTCAAGGCCAGGACGTAATTCCACGGAGGTCTCGTGGTGGTGCCTCATGTAAGGATGTAATTCTGCGAAGGCCTCGTGGTGATGCCTCACTACTAGGACGTAATTCCATAGTTTGGTGGTGGTGCCTCATCGTATGTATTCGGATAGTCAAGTCTAAAAGCCCTAAGTGGTTTGGGTATATCATGTGTGGATAGTTGTTAATTATGTTTGGTTTTGAACTTACCTGCTGAGTGTTATAATATAAGGATCTGTTACACTAGCTTACCCTTTCGCTTGCTTGTATGTTGTGTGTGGCTTTCTCCATTGCGATGATCATCAATTTTATTGATGTGAGCAGATGTGTGAACCATTGGCAGTGGTAATGATAGTAGAGATGCTACAGCTTGATGGTTATGGATGGGTATTGAGCTCACTATGGGGCCCGCGGCTGAAAGAGTTTATTTAGTTAGAATTTCTCTTGTTCTAGACAAAACCTTGTGCTGTTTTTGACTTATTGTATTGGTGATAGGCAGTGTGGTGCCTCTTTTCTTTGTTATGAATAGGTTTGGGGTACTGTGTACCTTCATATACCAATTTTTGTACTCTTTGGATATTTATATATGTGGCGTTTTATTAAATTGGAATCATCTATTTAAAATGGGATGTTACAATGGATAAGTTTAGTATGTATATTGTAAGGACCTACAAAACAGTTAAGAGTAATGGTAGTTTTAAAATTATTTTACATTTAAAATATTAATTATAAATAGAAATTTTATTAATTGAGATATATTTTATAAAAATTATCACCTCTCTAAATATCTTTTCCAAAAATTGTTATCTATCTTCTCTTTAGATTTTTGACCCATTATTCACCTTATTTAAGATTAGAGACCTTACGAGTAATTTTCGAGGAGAATTCTACATATCCAACTTTTGTTATCTTTTACGGTAGTTTAGCATTTTGAGTTGCATACGGATTGTGATTCAAAGCATGTGACTCAAAATAACTCAAAGCAAATTTCTATTTTTTTTGTAATCCTAAGGATATGTTTAGATCTCTAATTGGGATTTTCTTTGTATAGTTAGACCATCATGTGAGAAATAGAACTATAAGCGAAGGTAGGATGTTATATATATAGTAAAATAATTTTGTTTAAGTTGGATAATTGTGTATGTTTGATAATTGTGAATGATTTTGGTAATGAAATGAACTGATTTCATAATGATGTATAAAATTAATTAAGTGAAGAAAAAAGTAAATTGGTTCAAAAAAACTCAATTGATAAAATTGGATTTGCATAGGTAGCTTTTTGTCTTTCAATGTGGCATTGGCCAACACCTAGTACTCATGATGGGCGCACTTTGAAATTAAAATGCAGTAAGCTTCAGATGTCTCTAGCGTTGAGCACTATGTAGAGTACATTGGGCATAAACTTCCATGAAGAACAATTTTAAAAAGAACAAAGGAGGATCAAAAAGAGAAAATGCACATTTAGATAAGGGCCAACAAGTCTGAGAGCTACACCAATTTTCAACCATAGATAGAATACGCATTGAAAATTTTGCATAATCCATAACAACCCATTACTATTATTGATAACGTTGTCGTGAAACAATCAAATTAATACTACTAATTTATAACAACTTTAGTATTGTTAAGAAAGTAGTCAACAAAATAGAAAGGGTAAAGTAACCCAAAGGCGTCTCCCAACGAACATGCAATTGCTTTTTAACAAATTAATTCTTATAAAATTATACAAAAGAGTTAGTCAAATTATAAGAGGATTAAGATAAAAGAAAGAGAGAAATAGAATTGAAAAGAGATAAAAACAATAGTAAAGAAAACAAGTTAATTCCATTGCTTTTTCACCATAGGATTCATCATTGGTTTTCTGAAGATTATTGTTATTGATTTTTTGTTTAAGATTTCAAATTAATCAATGTAATTTCTCAATTGATTTGTTGGCATCCTCACTTTTAAATAAAGTAACTTCTCAATCAAAAGCAAGAACTTTGTAGATTAATCATGGTAAATTTAACCAAAGTAATTTCTCAATTAAATATTACTAATCCTAATCATGTCTATTATTTTACCTCTTTTATCTAATAAAAAGACCACAAGTAGGAGGACTGCCCGAGAATAAACCCAAGCATGAGGAGAGGAAGAAGTCTTATTCCAAGACTTAGTTCCAAAGGACTGGAGCTACCTTTTTTCAGCACAGAAGAATACAATGTTTCAGGTGTGGGGAACCTCACTATTAGAGTGGTGTTAAAAAATGTCTTACTACCAATAGAGGATTGTCCTAACAATAGAGGACTAGTTTCCTAACTAACCAATAGTAGGGAAGTAGAGGGGTTTCATACCCAAAAATAGTAGGAATGATGCATGTAGTTTCAGGTATTAAGGCCTTTAAATCACGTAACTTGATTCTTGGAAAATGTGTTATCTTGGGTAGAAGTTTGTGTATGTTGTATGGTGTTAGCCTATTTCCTACTTGGTTGTGAGGTTAGAGTATCATAATCTCATCTTCTATGTGTTTGTTCAAATGCCAAGTTGTGATCGTGTTGCTTTTGCTCTAGTCTTACCTTTATTGAATGCATCCATTTACAGTCACATGTTAGCCACAAATTTTGTGTCTTGTGAGTCTTTTAAATGTGCCTAGCTTTTGTATTGAGTCATATGTCATATATGCTATTTGAAGCTTTCTTGCCTTGTTTTGCAAGTACTTGAATATGTATGGTCAAATGATTAGCTTAATTTGTATATGCCTTTGAATTGATTTGTTGACCTAAACAATAATTGTTCAAATACATTTGTACACCATTATTGAACTTTTGCTAAGCTAGAATCTAAAAAAGAAAAAAAATTTCCACCTTAATTTCATGATTGCCAAGAGCTCCTAAGCATTTTTGGAACTCAAAATTATTAAAATTGGTGTGGTATGATTCTAACTTACATTAATTTGAGTTCATAGGTGTGTATGGAAAATTAGCCCTATAATAGTAAGACCTATTCTTCTTGGGTATATTCATGTTGGTTGGTCTTTTGCTAATGCATGATTAAGTGCTTTCCAAAGAGTCTTTGTTTCAAGCTTTTCTTGCGTTAGTCTTGATTCTAGTTGTTAACAAAAGATTTTTCCTTCTTTTTCTTCTTTAAAATTCCTTTCTTAGGTTTCTTTAAAGTATAATTTTCTAGAGTTAGCATATATTTTAGCTTTAGGTATAAAAAAGGGAGTTTTATAAATTTTTGTTAAAAATATGTTTTTAAATACTTAATTTTTTTTTACTCTTTAACCCTTACTCTAATTTTCAATTTTTACAAGACAACCATTGGTCAAAGGAGGCTGACTTAGTCAACTCAAGGGCTTTGACCCATTAAATTGAAAATAAAAATGTAGTGTTGTAATTGGAAATGGCTTGCACCTAATTTGATTGTGATTATGCAAAAAATGCTAACCTAGCTGCTGGAACCCTAAATAGAACCAACTAGACGCACAAAATGGTAAAAGGTGCGCATGCAGGAATGAGGACTTAAGTCCGGAATCAATGGTGCTGGCAAAATTACTTGGGATTAGAGAACTAGTTCAAGGTCTACATAATTTTTGGAGCCAAGGCTGATGAGCCATTATTTTCACTTGTTTTCCTACATTTTTGTACCCATCTTGGTAGATGTTTAATGCTTATTTGTCTGCTGTTAGTGCATTTCCATTTATTGGGCCTAATTGGACTAGTGATTCAAATTTCTATTATTTTGGCTTTACTTGGTCTAATTTTCATTTCTTAATTATTTTCAGTTTTTATTTTGAAGCACTTTTTGGGACACTAATCTTAGGATGCAGATAGAAATGTCATATAATCTTTGCCACATCAGCGCAATTTCCACATCAGCATTAGTAATGGGCCACCTCCTATTTAGGACCAAAGTGCCAATTTTGTAATTCTGGAGTTTAGAGTGGCAATTTTTTAATTAGGAAGATGTTGTGTCACGTGACCACGAGTTTTAGGGTTTTTAGTTTTTCAGAAATTCTCTTCTTCTCACATTTTTTGGAAGAGCCACTAAAGTCAGCCATTGTATTTTGGTTTTCTCTAAACTTGGATAACACCCACTTAGGGTTTTTCACATTTTCTACATTGAGGCAACTAACTTCACATTTTCAGTTCACTGTTTCCATTGGTTCACATTTTCATTTCTCTTCTCTTCATTTGAATGATGAATTTTTTTTTTGTTTGTGCTGTAATTGAAAATCCATGGAGAATTAATTGTTTGTTTTGATTCCTTGAAGAAAATGGAATGAAACCTTGAGGATTTACTTTTTTTTGTGTTGTATTTTTGTTTTGTTTTGTGTAGCTCTTTATCCTCTTCAATTTGTGGTGAATGTATGAAGACAAAATGGAAACATGCTTAATATCCCTTTTTCATGCTTAATAAGTGTGGGTGGAGTAGCAAATTCTTAATCTGTGTGGGTGAGGTTGAATGATATGTGCTTTGCTTAATTGCATAATAAACTTATGTTAATCTCTGCTTAGTTAGTTAATTTCGGGTTTCATGAGAGTAAGTTGGACAATACAAATCAAATTGTGACTTGTGATTGGTGGATTTTCATTTGAATTCAAGGAGTATATATGTTTTTATATATAGTTCTATTAAATCTGAAGTTGCTCTTGAATCTACCAAAACCCCCTACTGTGTGTGTTTGGAAACTTTGGTTAATAACATCAGTCATCAGGAGATGACCTTGCAAAAGTCTTCATAGTATTACATTTTTAACCTTTTTATTTGTTCGGGTGCGACATCGATCAAATTTGGCTCCGTTGCTTGGGACTAATGTTGTTGTCAAAGTTAATTTCAGTGTTATCACCAGTGTAGTAAGGGCTTTTTGCCCCAGTTATTTTCCTCATTTTGCCTCGGATCTGGAACTGAGGCATATTGGGGTGAGGCCAAAAGGTACCCTTTTGGCCTTGGTTGTTACCTGAGACCATATACCCCCTTTTCTGCCTCGGGTCAGCTAGGACCGAAGCCATAGGTTAAAAATATTTTTTTTTTAATTAAAATTTTCGCAGACTCTTTGGCCTCAGTTATGGTTAGAACCGAGGCCATAGGGTACCTTTTTGCTTCGGTCTTGGTAACAACCGAGGCCTATTCTACTGCTTTTTTTTTAAAAGAATTTTATTATTTTATTATGATTCCCACATTTAAACTTGCATATTTTTTCACAGAGCAGCATAAACCAGAACATAATATTTTCTGAAACATCCACAATCCAAAAACATTTAAAAGATATATACACAATTCAAATACATATATCCTAATCAATACTATTGTACATTTGAATTATGAATTTTGCACATGCTATCCTACCAAACTTTATGGACTTCGCGGGAATTGGCAAAGGACTCTTGAATGTCTGCAAAATAAGACATTAAGTTAAGTTAGTATATAGAAAGGCAACTTTAGTATACCAAACTTTAGAATATTGCAAAGTAATTGTTTTAATTCAATAATATATTATCGTTTCCCAATTAGTTCGAGAACGCACAATTGTTGTCATCCATTGCATTATATAGTAACCGCACTCATATGAGTTGGTTTGTCGATTACACTATATTATATCAACAACATTAAAATCAATTAATGAAGAAAATCAAATCAAACAATTATAAATATATGGATAGAAATATCAAACCTGGAGGGAACACCATGCAAGACATTTTGCCTTAGCCGTTGATCTCCCTAACAACATGTTATGTCCAATAATTGAACTATGATAAAGGGAATAAGTTAGGATACTTTTATATAACATGTCATTTTCATAAGATTGAGATTAGGTTTCTTACCAATCTATCACTTGTCTAAGATGGTTGGGGGGAGGGCGGTGCAAAGAGAAAAACCACATAGCAAGGTTCTCCCTTAGGGAAACCACAAGTAATTGCCAATGATATATGAGAAGGAAATAAATTCATTGTTATGCATTAAAATGATAGATTATATTCATAAGTTAACAAAAATGACTTACCCAGCAACATAAGGGACAAAATAAATTTCTTTTCCGCGTTGAAAGCATCCAATCACATATGATTGGATGTCATCAAACTTGTTGCCTTCATGAGTGAGTTGGGGGTCTACAAACCTGATAATGTTAATTTTTACCATTATCCAAGCTATATTTCATTAGCAAAATCATCTCTTCCAAAGCTTTTAACCTACTTAATCCTCAATTTTACCTTACTTTTGTAAATAAATACATTTTGGGTTAC
>Ga0214543_1008534_pt1 | contig 16684 bp, 21 predicted proteins | sample CNSS2metaG_FD_160094 | JGI IMG/M metagenome (GOLD analysis project Ga0214543, IMG submission 160094) | Root nodule microbial communities from cowpea collected in UCLA plant growth center, Los Angeles, California, USA - CNSS2 | ecosystem: Host-associated > Plants > Roots > Nodule | place: USA... | reverse complement strand
CCGAAGCGAGCCGCACATGTACAGTTCAAGCTGATCGCGTTCCTTACGGCCGAGCATCGTGGAGGCTCCAGAGAATCAACGACTGCTCAATTGAATCAGATACATAGCACTTCTTCAACAGCCCCACCCGGCACCTCTGCCAGGTGGCCGATAGAACCTTTGAGACTGCGGCCTTTATCCCTTCATGGGCATCGGAGACGACCAGCTTGACGCCTCTGAGACCCCGTCGCGTCAGCTTGCGCAGGAACTCAGTCCAGATCGGCTCGGCCTCGGACGTGCCGATCTCCATGCCCAAGACCTCGCGCCGACCGTCGGTGTTGACGCCGACGGCGATGATGACGGCGACGGAGACGATGCGACCGCCGCGCCGGACCTTCAGATAGGTGGCGTCGATCCAGAGATAGGGCCAATCGCCCTCGATGGGTCTTTCGAGGAAGGCCTTCACCTTGACATCGATCTCTTCGCACAGGCGGCTCACCTGGCTCTTGGAGATGCCGCTCATACCCATCGCCTTGACGAGATCGTCGACGGAACGCGTTGAGATGCCTTGGATGTAAGCTTCCTGAATAACAGCCGTCAGAGCCTTCTCCGCCATGCGACGGGGCTCCAGAAAAGTTGGGAAATAGCTACCTTTGCGTAGCTTCGGGATGCGAAGCTCGACCGTTCCAGCCCGTGTCTCCCAGTCCCGGTCACTGTAGCCGTTGCGTTGGGCGAGCCGCATCGGGTTCTTCTCGCCGTAGCCAGCACCGGTCGCGCTGCCGATCTCCAGCTCCATCAGCCGCTCTGCCGCAAAGCCAATCATCTCGCGCAACAAATCCGCGTCAGCGCTCTTCTCAACAAGCGAGCGCACGTTCATCAATCGTCGGTCATCGGTGGTCTTTCCATCAGATTGGTCTTGAACAACCCGACCCTGCCGGAAAAACACTGATGGCCACCTAATCCTCAGGACCTATACCACCTGACGGGACACAATCATGCCATAGTGTCCCCGATGCAACCCGCAGCCGGATGGTCAACGTCCATTCGCTCGCGGACGAGGTCCGCATCATCGAGAACGGCACGCCGTCCACCCTGTTCTGGAGGGGCGCACTCCAACTTTTGGGGAAATTTACGGCGAATTGACATGGGCACGAGGCTCGACTTGGAGATCTGGCATCCTCACGTCCAAGTACAGATGCGCCTTTTGAATTTGCCGTTCTGTTTCGGTCAATCAGATTTCGCGAATGCCCGGTATCTACACAATATAAGTGTCGAACTCTGCAAGATGTACTTCGTTCGCCGCCAAAGCTTGAAGCGCGAAATCGCCGCGTCTGGCGGCGACCAGTTCTAGGAGACATTCCACCGCGACCAATGCTGGAGTCATAGTGTGAATGAACGAAGGCATTTCGGTTGGAACGCGGATCACAACTTCGGAAAGGTTAGCGATCGGAGAGAGGTCGCTGTCGGTCAAAGCGACGACTTTCGCACCGCGCGAAACGGCGAACTCGGCCGCCTGCACTGTGAAGCGAGTATACGGGCTGACTGTAACCGCCAGCACAGCATCTTCTGGACCAACAGACCGAAGCGCATCATTGGAGGCGCCGCCTATTCCGTCGATCAATATTGTGGGAGAGCCGAGCAATGACCCGACATAGTGCATCAGATAGGCTACAGGAAAGCTTGAACGACGGCCGATGCAAAAGGTTTGCCTTGCCTCCACCATGAGGTCGGCGGCTGCTGACAGTGCCGCAATCGCGGGTGGCTGCGCGAACCTGTTTAAATGAGTATGCAAGGCTTTAACTGTGTCGCAGATGAGTACGCTATCGCCCTCGATCTCTCGGCGTGCTCGTAACTCCTCTCCATGGCCTTGGACGCTTTCTGGCTGTCCCCTGACGTTGTCCGCGAATACCTCCTTCAATTCATCGAAACCATCGAAGCCAAGGCGCTTTGCGAGCCGCGTTAGTGTTGCCGGAGGCACTTGTGCTCGGCGTGCCTGCTCCCTCATCGACAGCAGTGCGACCTCAGTCGGATGATCAACTAGCCAACGTGCGGCGACCCTCATTTGCCGAGGGAACCCCTCATAGCTGTCTTTTATGAGACTTGCGACGGAAAAATCCATTCAGATCCTTAGCTAAAGGCCCCCTGTTGTTGTAGGCACGCGCGTCCGCCGGGTGATTACGCAGAGCTGACATGGTTCCTATCTTCATTTCATCAGTTTCAGTACATCCATGCCATTAGAATTGGTGACATGAGGATCCGTCGGCCAGTCCTCCCGCTCGCTACGACGGAGAATCAAAATTCGTGCCAACTGCGGAGAAACATTCCTCAGAGGAGATTCTCCATTAATCAATTCCTTACATGGAGTGCAGCAGGTGCCCAGGCAGAACACCGCCACGTCGCGGATCCGACAAATCAGACAGCTCGTTGTCACCTTCTTCTGCGCAGCACCGCATCACGTCGCGGGTTGATGGCCTGAGCGAACTCGGCAGGTGTCTGGAGAGATCGCGTGACGCCGCCGAAATGGCTCCGCACCGCAACCCGCCGCTACCGCCTCAAACGCCGCAACCCAAAACCGCTGGAGCGAACTCAAAACTGGATAAAACTTGGGGGCAAGGTCACAGCCACATCCGATTTCCTGAGAAGCCTGGCCTGAGTCGCACCACTTAATTGCCGACGCGAGAGGCAGCCGCCAAACAGCCGAGATGCGGCGGCCATGAGAAGACCTGGCGCTTCCTCGACGATCAGCGCCGAAGCGGCGACCTCACGCGGCCGGACCGTGCCATTTGGGTGACTTCACGGCTGGCGCAGAGGCCGGTCTCACGAGCGAACAAAAGGACGTGGATGTGCGCTAGGATGCGCGACCGTTCGGCGTTACCGTTTTCCGGTTTGAACCTTGCGCAAGTGCAGCACCGCCCCTGGGATGCAGGTTCAAGAAGACGTCGCAGCGTAATCGATGTTCGAACCACCTCAACTTCCTTTGAGAGTGCGCGAGCCGATCCAGCTGAACAGGATCGTGGCTAGTCATCTGAATCCGAAATTCGTGTCATAAGCTGTTGTCGAGACGCGCCTGGCTGACATCCCTTCTCTGCCGTGCCAGAAGACGCAGCCCATCCCCGCCAAAGTCTGACCGCAATGAAATCGCTGAACCCATCGCAAACCTCCTGCTTGCGCTCGATTCAGATTCGATCGCCTTTGGGAATCCCGAGAGTCAGCATCAATGAGGGCCGGCATAGGGCCTGAGCGTGCTTGCTCGCTTTTTAAAACTCTATAATTCCGAGGCTTATTGCTTTAATCGCGGCGACGGTTCTGCTCGACGTATTCAACTTTCGCATTACGTTCTTAATGTGGAAGTTAACAGTATTTGCTGATATGCCCATAATGATTCCTATGCCCCACGACGATTTACCCCTCGAAACCCATAATATACATTCTTTTTCTTTTGACGAAAGTGCAGGAACTTTCTGGACGACGTTCAAATTCGCGACTTTTAGATGGAAATGGGTCGCGGCAAGTTGTAAGTATGTGATTGCTCTATTTTGGAATTCACGCTCGGAATGCCGAGCAAAGCTCATGATCGCACAGCTGCCTTTGGGGCCGCGCAATGGAACAGTAATGCCGGACCGCAAGCCAAACGTTGCAGCCTCGTCAAACATGCGCCGCTCGTATTCAGTGGTGCTGGCGTCACTGTACACGTCGCTCCATCGAATTGGGCCAGCACCCATTCGACTCTCCTTGATGACGGGGGCTATCCTGTCATAACCCAACTCGAGACACCGCTCCTGCCAACCATCAGGATAATTCAGAATCTCCTCCGAGCCGCATCTCAATGGGTTCAAGACCTTGTGGTCGGTTGTAAGAGGACCATAGGCCACCCACTTGCAGCCAAATTTAAACGCAAAAGCCGACAAAATGTCGAACAATTTTTTGGGTTGAGCGACACCATCTGTCAGGGCGAGAAACCGGCCGAGCTCGACGGCAAACTCGTCCGTCCCCGCGTTTGAGAAATCGATCGATCCCCCCAAGGTAATCTGATTGGAAACTCCGGTGGCCGATCCGCGGACTTGAGGGAAACCGCAGTCATCCGCGACCCCTCCACGGTCTCTCTTAAGTGACAAATCGCCCGCCATGTAGTCACCGTTGCACGGCGCGGCAGCCGATGAGGCACTACGGTTCTGCGCCCCCAACGGCCGATATTGCAGGGCGCTCAATGCAGGTCGACGGAGATCTGACATCTCGCTCTCCTTCTTCGTCCGTTGAGTGGTGTATATCGTCGACAACTTCTGCCCCGTAGCCAATGAGGGTTCAAAAGTCGTACCAACATTGCAGAAAGGGGTGTCGACGAGATCTTTTTTGTTTGTCAGTTATTTGAACACGAGCAGCCAGCACTGAGCCAGATGCCGCTACGTCGTGCGCTCGACAAACGCGACAATAGTGTCCGTTGCGCGGTTGCCTGTGAGGCTATGCCACTGCACATCGGCCAATCCCGTGTCGAGGAAGCCGTTCAGCAATGCCAAGGTGGGAGCCGCATCCTGTTTGCCTCGACTACGAGCTAGTGAGTGCTGTTGGGCGGACCATCTGCGCTCGGTTGAACGGCAAGCTGCTGAACGGCCGTCCGTGCCTGGCCTTGCGGCTAATCGCGCGCGGTACGGATCATCAGCACCGCGATCGGGCTAAGCCGAAAACTTCGTGAGGCCATTCGCTTCGGCCAAGCTGCTCGCCTTGCTACGAACCGAACTGGCGATGACACGGCCGGATTCACAAGGCGTCAATGATGGCACGTGGCTCACTTGCGCGACCCCGAATTGCTGTCGGCCAGCCAGCGGTTTACGCGGCTAACGGATGCACCTGCGCCAGATCCAAATCGATCTGCTGCACCAGTAATGGAAACCAGGGCCAGATGTCAGTCGCGACGAACTAATTGGGCGCGGCCTGCCTGAGAACATTCACGTCGACACGCGGACCGTCGACGTCAAAGTCAGCCGACTTAGAAGGAGCCCAAGACGGTTTCGCAGCATGCGGTGTAGGAAGCTGACGAGCCGAAGTCGACCGCCAGCGCCTCCCCTGTGTGCCTGCGGGGTCGCCTAAACGCATGAAATCTGACTGGGGGCCGGATCGCTTACCTTCGCACCTGAGGCAAACTGTCGTGGTCTCACAGGCGTCGCATAGTCTCTCCTATCTTGCAGCCGATGCACCAGGCGATTGGCCGTGAGAGACTGCGGCGCAGCGTCCGAGACCGGGATCAATGAGGGGTTTCAACGGCGGCTCGGCCCACTACGTTTATCTTGGTGTGCAGCTTCACTTGGAACCTGCCGCCACGTACCAGGAATCTTCCAAAGGCGCCATCTTCACAAGAAACCGCCTCGGTAGGTTTTTCTACTGGTTTTCCGTGCCCATACGGTGCGTTCAGCCATAGTGGCTGATCGGAACTGGACCTGAACGCGAAATTGGCCGCCGCGAGGTCAACGGCATCGTTCACCACGCTCACACGTTGAGGTTCGGCACACATGATGTGGAGCGGGTGTGCATGAATACTCAATGCGGTTTCAAAGAACTCGAGATCGTCATGTGTGCGATGCCGGCGGTTTCGAGTAATGGCCCGAACGAACGCAGGGTCAAACTTATAAACGCCCACTAGATTCGAATCAGCAGAGGCGTGATCCTGATTTGGAGGGCGGTCGGGTAGGATTGCTGTAAGGCGCAGCGCATCGTTCGCTAGTATGCGCAGGGATCGTCTGCCTTGTGATTTACTGACGACGGCAATGTTGCGGTCTTACGACCGCAACAGGCGGTCGATCAACTCAAAGTCGATAACTACATTTTCGGTGAACATGAGAACGTCCCCACCCACGTAGGCAACTTCCGCTATCGTGGCTGCATCCACGAGACGTCTGGCGTTTGGTTTAGGCAGAGCGCGTAAGCAGAGCTCTATCCCGTCCAACTCGTCACGAAGTTCCTGCCGATGTCACCCGTAGTTCCTCGGGCCAGGACCATAGTCCTCGGCACCCCAGCGTGTGCCAATTGAGATAGTAAGCGTCGCAGCACCGACGTAGCACCAACCACAGCTAGGGCCTCTGAAAGGCGCTTCTGCCAGTCGAGATTGTTTGTCGCGGGTCGGTGATAACAATCGCTAAGCTCTGAACTTCGCGCATTTTTTCGAACCTCGAACTGAGAACGTCCACTATCTAACTGAGGGTCGAGCCGTTCATCTACTACCAGCTCAGATAGCCAATTAGTGCGAGTTCGAAGTCGGATTGTGGCGAGATGTGCCAACGATTTGAGGTGTGTTGATTGCGCGTTAGGAATAGCCGGTCAGGGCTACCATCATCTCGATCAGGTTCCGCGCCGCACAGCGCTGCGGCAATCGAAGGATCGCCGTTGTACCATCTGCACTTGGCCGCCGGTCTGCGCCTTGTTCCAATCGATAATGACCCGGTGCTCATCGAGCGGAAGTGGGACAAGGCGATCGCGACCGATGGGCGCAGAGCCGCTGGATTGGCGCCGGTCTGTACGGCGATTGCCCGGAAGAAACGAACGTACGTGTCAGTGTGCACCGGCCGGATGCCGTGTTCCTTCAGCATGACACTATCCCCGGAAGCAGGCCCCATATCCACCGATCGAGGCCCTCTCTCCGCGGACGTCTCGGTGGGAGTTGGGGACGCCGGATAAGCTAATGGGCATGCTGAATCGAGCCTAAATCTCGTCAATCTCCCAATAGCACGCGCGCAGGATAGCCTTGATCCGTTCGGCTGGAAGGCGGCATCGCGGCTGATGGTGCGTGTTACACCGGGAAAGGCCGGTACGTGCTCTGGCTCAAGAAGGAGAGCCTCTCGCGTTCGGAAACATGCGCTCCGCTCTCTGTGGTCATGGACACCGCCAGCCCCCTGTCCAACTGTTCAAAGCACGGGCCAGCAAGGCCGCCGCTATGGCGGACGGGCCGAAAGCTGTTGTTGTCCAACAGGTCAAAGGTGGCGACCGCATGCTCGCGCGTGAGCTCGGGAGCTGACTGGCTGCCGATGGATTTATCCGTCGAGACTGCTGAAACGCGAAAGGTGGACGGAAAATTGACGCCCGCTGTCGTCAGGCGCTCCGTCCCGGGGGCGCTGGCTGCCTCGTCGTGATGCTTGATGCTAACCGGTCGACTATGCTGTTGTCATGGCAGCAACCCGCCGGAGACCGACGCCCGTGCGCCTGGGCGAAAACACGCCCGCGTCCTGGTGTTCAAAAAACGAACGAAAGGCGGTTGTCGCTGAAACACTTTCAACGACCGCCGAGTGGGCCTGCGCGGATGGGGAGGCAAATCGCAGGTTTTTGAGCAGATTTCCATCACTTCCCCAGGATCTCAGCGATTGCTCTTGGGCCGGAAGTCTGGTGCGACGAGTTATGCTGATAGACCGGTGGCCTCATCTCAAGATCTCCTCATGGACGCGAAAGGCGAGACAGGCTGACTGCCGGTTCGCAGCGCGTCTGTCGTTCGCTCAATCGCAAGATCGGTCTGGGGGGATGAGTCCCCCTTATGCAGAGCGATAAGAAGCCGGCTGATTTCCTGGTCCGCTGGCGAAAGCCGATGATTGAGACGAAGGAAATCCATCCAGGTTGGCGTGCGGAATGTCTCCGTCCACTGGGAGGGCTTTCGAAGGTCTTGCTGAAGAGTCCAGTCGCGTGCGCCTGCGCGACTTACGGCATATCTGCGTGCGCGCATGTAGCCCAGGAAGGTCTCGAGGTCGTCTTCCGCTATCGAATAAACAGTTTTTGCGGCAATCGGGCCGCTGCGCGGCTTCAAATGAAGCGTTAGTTCCGGTACACGAAAGTCGGACCCCTGTTGATCTCCTTCCGCCCAGAGTCGGACCGGCAATACAAAACCGATAGCTGCCACGAGGGTCAGGGTTCCGGCGGCCGATTCGAGAGAGGACGCTAAAGTATAGGATTGCGCGACGGTGCCCCAGATCCAGCTGCCGGCAGCCATACCGCCAGAAAGACATGCATAGTAGATCGAGAGCGTGCGACCGACGACCCACCTAGGGCTCGCCAACTGTACCCAGACATCAAAACCGGTCCAGGTAACAACCCAGCCGGCTCCGCCGACGGCCAGCGCGAAAGTGGCAACAGTCGCCGATGAAGTAAGGGCTAGTGAGAGACAACATGCAGCGCAAGCGATTGCAGCGAGCGCCATCAGCCATTCCTGAGAAAACAATTTCCTCAGGAAGCGGTTGCTCATTCCGGCGATGCAGGCGCCCGTACCGAAACCGCCCAACAAAATGCCGTAGACAATGGGTCCGCTGGTCAAACGATCCCGGGCAACGAGTGGCAGAAGTGCGAGGATGGAAATTGCGGCGAGGCCAAAAAGCGTCGCGCGAATAATTGCCGCCCTGATGTCAGAGGACAGAGCCGCGAACCGCATTCCGTCGTGAATCGCTGTTGCAATCCGCTCAGGAGGCAGGGGAGACGACCGAACTTGCCATTTGTTCCGCCATACGGCACCGAGAGGCGCGAAATTACTGAAGGCGGCAAGGGCGAACGTGGCCAACGGACCAAGGAAGGCCAGGATCGCCCCGCCTAGAGCCGGTCCTATGCTGCGGGTGATGTTGTATCCGACCGACATCAGCGTGACCGCAGCCGGTATATCTCGCTTGTCGAGGATATCACCGACGGAGGCGTGCCAGGCAGGGTCATCCAGCGCAAAGCCGCAGCCAGCCAGAAAACCGAGCCCTAGAATCAACCAAGGGCTGACAAAGTCAAAGCCGGCAGAAAGCGCCAGCACGATGGAGGCGAGCGCGATCAAACTCAGGCCAGCGATCATTACCGACCGACGGCTGAAATTATCGGCAATGGCACCGGCGATGATGGAAAGGATACACACCGGCAAGGTTGTCGATGCCGATACGAGCGCGACCATTAGATCGGAAGCGGAAATCGTGGTCATGAGCCAGCTAATCCCGACCGTTTGCACGAGCCATCCGAGGTTGGCGATCTGCATGGATGTCCAGATCGAACGGAACGCCGGGTCACGCAGTGGGGCCAGGGTCCTTGACCGGAAGGAAGGGTCTCCGCAATGCATGATCTCCTCGCAATTTAGGCACTGGCACGTCCATTCACCATTTTGTGAGTCAACTGCGACTCACGCGTGCGTCGCTAGCCGACGCGCCTGATCTGCGCGAGGGATTTCTTACGGAAGACTTCCGCAGGCGCTCGTCGATGACGGAGCGCATGCCGCGCTGACCCTCGACCAGTCGCATGGCACGTCACACCGAAACTCGAGCCGGACAACGTCACACTGATGTTCCTGCCACTACGCTCGCCCGAACTGAACCCGGTCGAAAATTTCTGGCAGCTCATGACCGACAACTCGCTCTCCAATCGCATCTTCAAAGACCACGGCGACATCGTCACCCGCTGCTGCGCCGCATGGAACAAGCTCATCGATAAGCCATGGAAGATCATGCCATTGGCCTCCGCGACTGGGTGCATCAGTCATGATCAACGCCCGTGAGTATAAACGTCTACTGATCACCGCCCCTTGTGCGAAACGCGTGTCCGTCAGCCGGAAGTTCTTACCTGCGCCATCAGATGAAACCTTCGCTGCTTCCATTTTTTGTTGAGAACAGGCGAATACCAAAAGAGTCGCTGATAGCGCCACCACCAACCTGGGTAGGCGCATGGGCGGACATTGCCGTGCAAAATCGCGGACCCACGGGCAGGATTTCGACTAGACACTGGCTCGTACGGCCGCCTCCCGATGATGGGCGAGCAAAGTGTGATGCAGGAGGAGCTGTTCTATGGCTTCAGCCTGGAGCGGAACGTGTCGGCGGACCACCTTCTCAGAGTTATCGACCGCTTCGTTGAGCTTTCCGGTATCCGCCAGCACCTTGCGCCTTACTACAGCCCGATCGGCCGCCCCTCGATCGACCCCGAACTGCTGATCCGCATGCCGCTGTCCAGGTGGTAAGCTTCTTCAGCACTACAGTCGGCGATTCTCGACACCGCGGACCGGTATGGGAAAGGACAACACGCTGTTTCTTCGAACCGAGCAGTTCTTCTATTCCAACCGATCGTCGATGCGGCAGGTACCTCCGGAGCTTACCCATACCACCTCTGGGGTGATCTATAATCGTAATGTCGTAAGGGTTCCGCGGAGAGAGATCGGGGCCTACCGGGTTGATCATTCGGGCATAGGCACGCTGGCCTAGGCCGAAGACGCCGATGCGGTGCTCGACCGCACATACCGGCTCGCGGTGAACGAAAAGGTTGATGGCCGCACTCGACTTGGCACAACAAAGGGGTTGCGGCTGCGACATGCGCAAGTGGCACCGTCATTCGCCGCCTTACGAGTCGGAGCGCCCGGGCTCGATCTCGGCGCCATGTCTTGAGGACGGCTGCCGCAAAACGGCAGCCGCGGATACCCGCGAACGCGCAAAATTCCGCTTCTTATCGGATCGATGCCGATTTTGTCGGTATGCCCCGCCGTTCTCGGCTCTCGTGTCGGCCGAGGCGTACGCGACCACCCGGGGAAGCATCGATCGGCTCATAAGCGCTGGGCGCGGGCGGAAGCGAGTGCCAGCAGGACGGATGAGCAGCCGCACCGGATCGACCAGTTTCAAGGGGCGCTCAGGTCTTTTTTTGTATAACAAGAGGGCGGCCAGAGGCCGCCCTTCCTGTTCGGGTCGGAACGATTGTGCCTAAGGCTTGTCGCCATATCACATCATGTCCATGCCGCCCATGCCGCCCATGCCGCCAGGCATTGCCGGAGCTTCCTTCTTCGGCAGCTCGGCGATCATGGCTTCGGTGGTGATGAGCAGCGAAGCAACCGAGGCTGCGTCCTGGAGCGCGGTGCGAACGACCTTGACCGGGTCGATGATGCCCATGGCGATCATGTCGCCATATTCACCGGTCTGAGCGTTGTAGCCGAAGTCGTCCTTCACTTCGACTTCCGTCGCACCGCCGACGCGGATGACGGCAACGCCGCCAGCGAGCTTGGCAAGGCGCTCCTGCAGCTTCTCACGGTCGTAGTCGGAGGTGGTTTCTTCGATCTGGGCCTTGATCTGGGCGACGCGGCCTTCGATGTCGGCCTTCTGGCCGGCGCCGTCGACGATCGTCGTGTTTTCCTTGTAGATCGAAACCTTCTTCGCACGGCCGAGCATGTCGAGCGTGACGTTTTCGAGCTTGATGCCGAGGTCTTCGGAGATCACCGTGCCGCCCGTGAGGATGGCGATGTCTTCGAGCATGGCCTTGCGGCGATCGCCGAAGCCCGGAGCCTTGACGGCAGCGATCTTCAGGCCGCCACGCAGCTTGTTGACGACGAGCGCTGCAAGAGCTTCGCCCTCGACGTCTTCAGCGATGATGAGGAGCGGCTTGCCGGTCTGGACGACGGCTTCGAGAACCGGGAGCATGGCCTGGAGGTTGGAGAGCTTCTTCTCGTGCAGGAGAATGAAAGCGTCTTCGAGGTCGGCGACCATCTTTTCCGGTTGGTGACGAAGTAGGGCGACAGGTAGCCGCGGTCGAACTGCATGCCTTCGACGACTTCAAGTTCGGTCTCGGCGGTCTTGGCTTCTTCAACCGTGATGACGCCTTCGTTGCCGACCTTCTGCATCGCTTCAGCGATGTCGAGGCCGATCTGCTTTTCGCCGTTTGCCGAGATCGTGCCGACCTGGGCGACTTCGTCCGAGGTGTTGATCTTCTTGGCCTTGGCGAGCAGGTCCTTGACGACTTCGGCGACGGCGAGGTCGATGCCGCGCTTCAGGTCCATCGGGTTCATGCCGGCAGCAACGGCCTTGGCGCCTTCGCGAACGATCGCCTGGGCGAGAACGGTTGCAGTCGTCGTGCCGTCGCCGGCGATGTCGTTGGTCTTCGAAGCGACTTCGCGGACCATCTGGGCGCCCATGTTCTCGAACTTGTCTTCGAGTTCGATTTCCTTGGCGACCGAAACGCCGTCCTTGGTGATGCGCGGAGCGCCGAAGGACTTGTCGATGACGACGTTGCGGCCTTTCGGGCCGAGCGTCACCTTCACTGCATCGGCGAGGATGTCGACGCCGCGCAGCATCTTTTCGCGCGCAGTACGGCCGAACTTGACTTCTTTAGCTGCCATGTTTGAAAGCTCCTGGTTTCGAAATTCCGGGGCGTACCCGGTTTCAAATTACGGAAGTAGGAAAGGGTTGCCGGCCGATCAGCCGATGATGCCCATGATGTCGGCTTCCTTCATGATCAGAAGGTCTTCGCCGTTGATCTTGACCTCGGTGCCGGACCACTTGCCGAACAGGACGCGGTCGCCAGCCTTGACGTCGAGCGGAACAACCTTGCCGCTTTCGTCACGGGCACCCGAACCGACAGCCACGATTTCGCCTTCTTGCGGCTTTTCCTTTGCGGTGTCCGGAATGATGATGCCGCCCTTGGTCTTTTCTTCAGACTCGACGCGGCGGACGACAACGCGGTCGTGCAGCGGACGGAAATTGGTGCTTGCCATTGTCTAATCCTTCGATCAAATGACACTTTGGATCACTGATGGATCCGCCGGATGGGCGGAGCCGCAGCAACGGGTCCCTCTTACACCCGTCAGCCATCAGCAATTCCCTCCCTTATCATAGGATGTTTTCGGCTGAGTGCTCCACAGAGAAACACAACCATCAGAGTCCTGTTTTACGGATAGTTTATGTTTGGTTCACACCTAGAGCCTGCCCACCCACGATGAAAGGCTCCCAGCACTCACTGAATTAAGCGGAGCCCGGTCAGCGGCGACACGCTGCTGCGGATGATCCGCGCAGCCTGGGTCGAGCTGCCGGAGGCCCGCGTACGTTCGGCCTCGACGACGAAGCCCGGCGCAAGGGGCAGCACTGCGGGACAATCATCTGCGATCTGGAGCGGAACCGCGTGCTCGATATGCTGCCGGATCGAAATGCCGATACGGTCGCCATTGGCTGGGACGCTATCGACGTATCGAGGTGATCGCGCGGGACCGGGCCGGCGATCTGCCTAGAGTGCCCGTCCCGGTGCTCCCGATGCGACGCAGATCGCCGATCGTCGGCGTCTTCCGCAAAACTTGGCCGTCGGGCGCCATCGCACACCGGTCGCCGCTTTTCATATCGTACCGGCACCAAACTCCTTCTTTCGCGGGCTTCGCAACGGAACCAGTGCTGATTCAGACATTCCGCCAGAAAGCGACCGTTCAGCGAAGGAGGCGTGGGGGTCGGCGTTCTATGCCGCGGAAGTCCAGGATAGCAAACGTTGGCATGGGCCCGTAGGTCAAGAAGGCGGAACATGAATTCGGTGCAGCACCTCTCGGGTAGCCGACCTACTAACACACCACCTGCTCTCGCTTCCGGGGAGGCCGCAGAGCTTCCGACGAATGATCTCCTGCAGCATCTCCGGGTCCAGCGTCAGTTGACGCCGCCTCACGAGACGTCGAAACGCTCAAGCATCTTCTTGAGCTGGATGTTCTGCAGATAAATCTTTTGAGCCAGGCGTCGTCGCAGTTCTTTGATCTCCTCGTCGACGATTGCCACTTCATTGAAGAAAGAATCCTCGGAAGACGAGGGTTGTACGCTTTGAGCTTCATTTGTGGCCACGGCGCTTCGCGCAACCTTGACGCGGGTCTTCTTCGGACGTTCTCGCCGCTTAACCCGCGGTTTTCTTTGGGGCTTTGTGCTCGTCTCGCTTTTCGGCCCCACTGCATCCGCCTCCGCACCGGAATGCTGGAGACTAGGCACAGGGGTTTTAGCCTCTTGAATGTCAATCGGTTGGCTGATTGCCTGGGTGAGATTGGGATCGCTCGTAGGCTTATCCGACAACATCGACACTCGGCCACCTGCGCCGTCTGCATCGTGATCAGGTGCGGTGGAAGCTTCTGTTGGATTATCGGACGGAAGTGCCGACTTGTTTTCCGCTTCGCTTTCGGGACCCAGCGGATGGGCGTCATGCGCGATCGAATTCTCTTGCACTTTCGCCGGTCGTCGCCGTGACGACAATTGAACAAGAAGTTTCCACGGTGATTTCATAGTGTTCCTGCCTCGAAAAACGTGGGCTGCGATCCCGCTGCAGCCCTGTACCTTCAAACGCCGTTCGGCCGGGCACCGTGACGTGTGGCCAGCGAATATCTCCCCTACTGAACATGAACTGAGGGTCATTGTCTCTACAAGAGCCTTTTCGACCCGAAAGGCTTGGTGACGTAGTCGCACGCGCCCCCTTGGACTCGGGTCATCTGGTCAGCCTCATCAAGATCGTCACCCCTGATGATGCTGATCGGAAGCTTTACCTTGGCGGCAAAATCCCTAACGAGCCGAAGACCGTCTTCTCGGCCAAGACTCAAATCATTGCTAGATCGAGCGCTTAGGAAGCTATTTTCGCCGACAGCCTGCTGGACGTTTTCCACCGATGGAAGCCCTCGCCTGCGACGCGCTGGATGCGATCGAGCAGTCTGGCAAGCCTTTGCGAACTGCCGTTGCTCATCCTTCAGCACACGGTTTGGCGCATGTTGAATGGCAGTCCACTGGCAACCGGAAAGGAAGCCCAGTTCCCTTGACGCCCCGATCATCAGTTGCTGCCCTCTTGCTCGCTTGATTGCGCTTCAAGCTCTTTCAAAATCGAGTGCTGAATCTTACCCAACGCTGTTCGCGGCAATTCTCTCGTGAAAATGAACTCCCGCGGGACCTTGAAGCGGGCGACCTGCGACTGCAGATGCGCGGCCAGTGCTTCCGCCTCGATCCGTGCCCCTGCCCGCCTGATCACATAGGCGACCGGCACCTCGCCCCAGTGCGAATCCGGCCGACCGACAACGGCGCATTCCTCGACATCGGGGTGCTCGCCGAGCACACGCTCGACTTCAGCTGGATAGATGTTTTCTCCGCCGGAAATGATGAGGTTCTTTTTGCGATCGCGGACCCAAAAATGGCCGTCTGCATCGCAGTGCCCGATGTCACCAGTCCGATACCAGCCGTCACGCAGTGCCTCGCAGGTCGCCTGTAGATCGCCCCAATATTTACAGAAGACATTCGGGCCGCGCACTGCGATTTCGCCGAGGGCACCCGCCGGCAACTCCTTGCCGGCGTCATCGATGATCATCGCCTCGCAGCATAGGCCCGGTAGGCCAGCGGACTCGCCGCGCGAGAGATCACTCCCAAGCCTCGTATAGATGGCGATCGGACACGTTTCTGTAGAGCCATAGACCTGCAGGACCGGTACCCCTCGCGCGGTCACGCGTTCGATCAGGACCTGAGGCACAATCGTTGAGCCGGTCGAAACAGCCTTCAAGGAGGACAGGTCGGCCGTCCACCATGCGGCGTGGTCGGTCAATGCCTGGATCGCCGTGGGTACCAATGCCGTAAGCGTTGGCCGATCGCGCTCGAATGCAGCAAGTGTCGCGCCTGCCGCAAATCGGGAATGGATAGTGACCGTTGCACCATGGTGCAAAGCCGGAGTGGTCTGAATGTTGAGCCCGCCCACGTGAAAGAACGGCAATACCGACAACACATGATCTTCCGACGTCAGAGCATGCATGTGCTGACTCATCACCCCGTTCCAGAGCAATGCTTCTTGTCGGAGGACCGCGCCTTTCGGCCGCCCGGTAGTGCCGGAAGTGTAGATGATCAAAAGCGAGCAGCTCAAGTCAGCATGTGAGTTGCGGCTATCGCCGCTGCCTTGGTCTAACAGGTTACCCCACGTGCTCCCGCGAGGGGGCGTGAAGTCCAGACCGACGACCGAGGTGTCGGGCAGTGTTTGTGACAGACGCGGCAGAAGCGCGTTGAACGCCTGCTCGACCACTAGTACCTTTGCTCCGGCATTGGACAAGATAAAGAGCTGCTCAGCCGGCGCGAGGCGCCAATTCAAAGGCACCATAATTGCGCCAAGACGCGCACAGGCATAGAGAAGAATTAGATACTCGGGCCGGTTCAGGCTGAGGATGGCGACGCGGTCGCCTTTAGTGACTCCGAGCTCTGTGTTCAGGGCGCGCGCGGCTTGCTCGATAGTTCCGCGCAATGCGGCGTAGCTTAAGGTCTCACCCTCGAAATGAACTGCGGGCTTGTTTGGAGCAAACGCCGCATTGCGGTCAATCAGTGTGCAGAGATCCATTGTCACTATCCCTTCTGTCTGGAGCCGCATGAGACTTTCTCTGCGGCCAAGGCCACGCAACCCTTGTGGGCGATCGAGGTTCGTTCTGCTTGGCTACGTCTTCAACTCCTCGATGTGAGAAGTTGATGCGCTCAATTGACATGGCAGCTTCGGACACAAAAAGTTTGCAGCCAGCCAGGCAATCGGGAGAGAAACAAAAGGAGGCTTAAGCATGCAAACGCCCCTTTTTGTTCGGTTCCACCTTACGCATTCAGGTTGTCCCCTAGGTCTTTTGCCGTCGCCTTCGTCCCCTGCCCCAGTTGAACTTGCAGAGCAGCAATCTCCCTTAATGCTGCGCTAAGTTCGAGGCGGGTGGGCCCACCCAAGCAAAGACGAATGCCGCTTTGATCATTTCCGCTTGACAGAGAGACTGCAGGTTCGGTGACCATTATCCTGCGTTCGCGGGCTGCGTTGGCAAGCGCGACCGCCGCAGAGTTGCCCATCGACAGAAACATGTGGTACCCGCTGCCGATCCACGCATCGCCGATAGAGGCGAAGATTGAAGCTGCTAGCTTGTTTCGAACAATCGCTTCCGCGCTCATGGATTTCGAGATATGTGACGCCACCCCATCCGCTATCCATTTGTGGACGACAAGTCTGGATATTGGGGAGT
>Ga0214543_1008532_pt1 | contig 16686 bp, 6 predicted proteins | sample CNSS2metaG_FD_160094 | JGI IMG/M metagenome (GOLD analysis project Ga0214543, IMG submission 160094) | Root nodule microbial communities from cowpea collected in UCLA plant growth center, Los Angeles, California, USA - CNSS2 | ecosystem: Host-associated > Plants > Roots > Nodule | place: USA... | reverse complement strand
CAAAATAAAGTTTATATATATATATATATATATATATATATATATATATATATATATATATATATTATCCAGTGAAATTTCTGTATGTAATATCGATCAAAAGTAAAAAAGTAGCAAGTAAAGACATATTAACTAGGGATTGTTGAGAGAGGTGAAAAACATAAGAAGCATAGTGATGTCATTTAATCCCCAATCCGAGTGAAGCCCCATTCCCGTTGATGGTACGCGATTAATCGTGTCGTTCAATCAAAGCTTTGAGGAATTGGTCCATTGTCGCGCCTTCAATTAGGCTCCCCTACCTTTTTTGCAGAGTTTTCTCAAGTTCCTTTTGCTTTTGTAATTCACTCCATAACTGTGTATCCTATGTGATGCTGGTAATTGCTCCTACTTTTGCAAAGCTTTTACGCATTCTAATTCAATTGTGACTATGTCTATCTGCATATATATGTGTCAATGTAAATGGTTTGACATGGATGAAAAGCTAGTAGAGTAGAGAGGTTGGGGGCTAATATGGTGTTCTTCATCTATAGTTTTTCAATTCCTTGGAATATGAGGATTTGGAATTCCATGTCTGAATGCTAAACAAACACATAAAAAAGACTTTAAGGGTTGTTATATTTGAAAAGTATTTTATGTTTTAACAATTTATTAATATCATATTGTTTCACTTTGTTTCTTATTTGAAGACATTTGTATAGGAAAATAACATAGAATGTAAGAGTGAAAGAGAAATAAACAGGAAAGACAAGGAAAGAGGGATTCGTGGAAGCAGAGATTAAAAGAAATTGCATCAACTTATGATTAAATTTTGCCTAGCTGCTTTGCTGTTGTAGATGCATAAAATCTTCGAAGTGAGTTTTGTGGCATGTGTATTGGTGCTAATTTCTGTGGTCATGTCCAAAATTGATGCATTAGCCCTTGAAGCTTACTAGAAATACCCTCCACCATGTATGAAGGATAGTGTATAAATCTTTGCAAGCCTTTGCCCGATTTGAACAAATCTTTCTTCCGTGATCTTGTTTTTGTCCATGGATGAAAAGATAGTGGTCTAGTAGCAATGGACAGTTAGCATGTCATACTAGTATATAGAATTTAGGTGGGATAGAGAAATAAACAGAAAGGCATAATAGTCTGAATAAAAACAAACAGCAAGACAGTAAAAGAGCGACTCAAAGAAGTAAACAGAATGGCGAGGATAGATGAGAGAAACAAAGAGGAAAAAGGAATTCTGTGCTGCACTTTTGTTACTATCATTCAGTCTCAATCTACATGCAGTCAGTTAAGATTTTTGCAGCATTTCCTCTTCCTCTTTCTTAGATCTACATCCCTTTCAATGAAATTCCATACCCTCTACTTTAGAGAAGAAACTTGGCATAGAAAGAAGAACTTTTGAGGATCATAATTTGAAATTGGAGCATAGAGTTTCTCTTGCTTGAGAGAGCCTTCACTCTCATCCACTCCCATCCTTTCTTTCCTCTTATCCGCTGCTGTTTGTGATTCCTTCTTTTGTTTGGCTGGTACCTCTCATACACGTATCAGAAGTTCATTTCAATTTTTTTCTTCTAATTTTTCTCTTCTTGATTTTTTTCCAAACAAATCCTAAAGTGACCATGAGTTTTACTTATGCATGAGATACTTTTAGGAAGTTTAGGTACTCTAAGCAAAACCTTGAAGCTTTTCACTCAAATCAAAGATGTTTTTGTCTTTTGGAAATTGTAGTCTCACACAACCTACTTATTGTCACAAATAGGTAGCATTGTAATTCCCTCAGGGAATAGAAGTTTGAGAAACATGTATGCACCTCAAATCTATCATACACAACATGTATGCACCTCAAATCTATCATTGTAATTCTGCATACTATTAAGACAGTTTTTTGACAGAATTGATTTAAATAATTATAGAATATAAGATAGGATGCTAAATTTCATCCTTGAGGGAACTAGATGCACTATAAGAACCGAAGGTGACAATTTTTTTTCCAAAAGAGCACTGTTTGCTCCTTTATTTACGAGCATAGCACATTGTACCTTATATTTACATACATAGCATTGTTTTGATTGTAGTTGAGAATTCGGTCTTCCGGGAGCCGAATTCCAATTGTTAAGCTTTTTTTTTCTTTCAATTCCAAGTCAGAATTCGGTCCCAGGGATACGAATTCTGAACTTGGTTTTTTTTTTAAATAAATTAGAATTAATATTTTTAAATTTTTTTAATAAAATATATATAAGAGTTATTTTTTTTTTTGTAAAAGTTGTTACATTAAAGGTTAAATATATATTTTTTTAAATAGATGTAGTATTGTGTTTTTAATTATTTTAGGTATTATTTGAAAGAAAAAAAATATTTTTTTCTTTTTGTATTTGTTGATTTAAAAATACATTTTGTATTGTGCGGTAAGTTTTTTATGTGTAATTTGAAAATATAAACATCAATTTAATTTAATTTTTTTTTATAATTTGTGTAGTATTAATTTTTTTAATAGGAGTAATTGGGTGTTGTGTTTGGAATCTTTCCTTCGTGAACTTTCATTTCATTGTTGGTTCTGTATGTGGGGAGTAATGCTGGAATAAGTAGGGAATTTTTCTTAATATTATCAACATCGCTAACAGTTTTGTTAATGTAAAGTATGAAACTTGAGTGTTAAGACAAAATGTTCGTTGTCATTGTATCATAGAAAAAAACTATTTTCATTACCACGAAATTGAAAAGCAGCTTTTTTGGATGGTGTAATAAAAAGATGTCCCTTAAAGTATGTATGAGGTATGTGAGGAGTCTTGTTGGATTAAGTTGTGAGTTATTGTTATTATTTTGAACATCAGTTGCAGTAATTCAATGAAAAGTATAAAAATGGAAAATATAAAACTTGAGAGTCAAGAGAAAAATGTTCATTGTAATCATATGATAGCACAATAATATTTCTAAGACTACTAAATGTTAATTGGATGGGGATAATGGAAAAAGGTCTCATAACTAATGAATGAGGTAGGTAGGGACTAATGATGGATTAAGTGGGGAGTTACGATGGACATTTTGATCTTGAGTTATGAACAACAAAAGTAAATTATTTCCATGACTACCAAATTGAATAGTAGCTTATTTGGATGGTGAACATTACAAATTATCCCATAAGTAACGTAAATGGTATGTGGGGAGCCGTGTTGGATTAAATGGGGAGTTATTGTAAATTTTTTTATTATCGGTTGCAGTAACTCAAAATATGAAACAAAAACTGGTACTAATGACCAAAATATCCAACATAACTTCCCACTTAATTGTTCTTCACTCCTCAATTTCGAAGATAGTGTGACTCAAAAATTCTAAAAAACCCCGTGGCCATATCACCCAACATTTAATGTCATGGTCATGAAAATGAATTTGTACTATGTTAAGGTTAGTGTGAGGATATTATGTTCACAATGAAATTTGATTTTTATATAAAAACTGGATAATGAAGACCAAAATAGTCATCACAACTCCACACTTACTACCTCTGTACTCCCCACTTACAAACAATATCAGTATTAGCACAATTTCAAAAAGGTCCACCATCCACATAACCCAGTAGTGAATGTTGTCATACTGACTAAATTTTTTTAAGTACATAATGTACCATGCATGAATCATTCCATAAGTGGTGAGTATAAAGTAGAATAATGGGGAGTGGTGATGAATATTTTGGTCTAATGTGTACGGCTAAATTGCAGGGTGAGAGTAAATTTTTGAATTATGTATCTTTATGAAGTGGTAAAATTATGTATCTTTATTCGCACACTATCCCAATAGCGTTGACAAGTCTTGTCCAAATTGTAAGGTGAGAGTAAATTTATGAATTAAATATCAGCCTTAACACCTCCCAATAAAGTTGACAAGTGTTGTCATAATTAGAAGGTGTAAGTGATGTCATTTATTTCAAATATGTGTCAGCTTTTACAATGGTGAAAGTAAATTTCTGAATGGGCACGTTATCCCAATTGGAGTATCTTTCACCTTTTACAAGAGTGATATAATAAATCAGCTTTGGCACCTCCCAATATAGATGATAAGTCTTGTCATAATTAGAAGGTGCAAGTGAGGCCAATTATTTGAAATATGCGTCAGCTTTTACAGTGGTCAAAGTAAATTTCTGAGTTGGCACGTTATCCCAATTGAAGTATCTATTACCTTTTAGAAGAGTAATATAATAAATCAGCTTTGGCGCCTCCCAATAAAGTTGATAGGTCTTGTCATAATTAAAAGGTGCAACTGAGGCCCTTTATTTCAAAGATGCGCCAGCTTTTACAGTAGTGAGAGTAAATATGTTTCTTTGCACGCTATCCAGGTGAAGATAGTCAATTCTATTTAAGGTTGTGGTTCCTTAGTTTGAAAGTTGTGGAGTGCTCTAGTATAATAAGTAAAAATGGTTTTATTTGAGGAGATGAATGCATATAATTCCTTTAATGCTGTTATTGATTTTGAAGATGGAAGGTTCTCCCTATGTAGACTTCCAAATGGGGTTACTCTTAACCATATGCGCATCATCATAAGAAGTCATTTGATGGGACCATCTGAGCCCCCAATAAGCCATTTGTGGTACCACAAGATTCAGAGTGGAGGAGATGGTCAATCCTAGAGAAGTACGTCCTGTAGGAAAATTTGTAGTCAGATTAGATGAAAGGTGGTGCGATTGTGGAAAGTTTCAAAAAATACATCTATCATGTTCACATGTTATTGCAGCTTGCAAGCATGCACATCACGACTTCATCATGTACATAAGTCCCCATTATAGGCTGGATGTCATCATGAAAGTATATGACAATTTATTTGGTGAGTTAAGACATGAAGAATATTGGCCACCATACCATGGGCCACAGGTTTGGCTCATCCTGCCACAAAAAGGAGCGAGAGGGGTCGTCCTAAATCAAGTAGAATTAGGACTGAGATGGACATTAAGGAAGGAAGACAATAAAAAAAGTGTTCCTATTGTTGAACTGAAGGACACAAAAGAAATCATTGTCCTAATAACCCTGCACTTAGATGATCCACATCAAACCACTTAGTTTATGTTGTACTTTTAATTGTGTTCAATAAATTTGTATTTGATTCAATTCAATGGTACATCTTTTCTTATTATCTTTTATTGTTACTTATTTTACATAAATTAAAAACAAATAACAAAATTATTTAAAATACAATAATGAAATGCTTTCAAATTATTTTACTTATTTCCATCATTTTTAAAATATTTTTTACAAATTTTCAAAGTTTATAATATACAATTTTTTAAAATTATCAAAAATTAAAAGATAACTGTAATTTCAATATTTATAAACATCTATTAAAAAAATTAATACTACACAAATTATAAAAAAAAATTAAATTAAATTGATGTTTATATTTTCAAATTACACATAAAAAACTTACTACACAATACAAAATCTATTTTTAAATCAACAAATACAAAAAGAAAAAAATATTTTTTTTCTTCTTTCAAATAATACCTAAAATAATTAAAAACACAATACTACATCTATTTTAAAAAATATATATTTAACTTTTAATGTAACATTTTTTACAAAAAAAACAAAAAATAACTCTTATATATATTCTATTAAAAAATTTTAAAAATATTAATTCTAATTTATTTAGAAAAAAAAAACCAAGTTCAGAATTCGAATTTCTAGAAACCGAATTCTGACTTGGAATTGAAAGAAAAAAAAGTTTAACGATTGGAATTCGGCTCCCGAAAGACCGAATTTCCAATTACAAACAAAACAATGCTATGTATGTAAATATAAGGCATAGTGTGTTATGTTGGTAAATAAAAGAGCAAACAGTGCTCTTTTGGGAAAAAAATCCGAAGGTGACACCACTGACATAAATAGAAGTCTTCGAGGTTGGTATATAATGTGGACCATCTTTCACGGCAGAGTACCCATGCAAACTCCATTTTCTGTTGTGGCATGTGGCATAGCTCTTGTAATTTTGTCTCGTAAATTTTCACTTTCACACGCAACAAAAGAAAATATTCACCAAATAATATAAACAGAAGAACTAATGTTGATGATTGGATTAGTTATAAGTAAAATCAATCGAGTTTAAAAGTTACCCATAAAGAAATCATCTAAAGGAAATGATATTCACTTATCTTATACGATCAATTGCAAGTAAAAGTATTATGTTGCTTGTTTAGTAAGTAATTAAATCGGGAAAACCATGTAATCTCGATTCTTGACTCGTAAACTTGATTAATAAATCCGATTGATAAACTCGAAAAGTAGTTTACATTTTATTGAAAAATTATAAATTCAAATATTATAATAGAATAAATTAAGTATAATAGATAAGAATTTCAATTTACAATTACAAAATTTAAAAACAAATTATGTAATTATTAAATAATTAAATAATTAAAACTAATTCCTAATTAAAATATACAATTAAAACTCCTTATTCCTAACACTAAAATTTAATTAAAAAAGAAATTTATAAATAATATAATATAGGTATAAATACACATTTGGTACCCAAACTTTTTCGGAAAGTTCAATTTGGTAACCGAACTTTAGAAATGTTCAATTTGGTACCCCAATTTTCTAAAGAGATTCAATTTGGTCCTCTCTGTTAAGTTGGAGTTAACACCGTGTCCGTACAGGACACGTGTCAAGCCATGAAATTTTATTTTATTTTTTAATTTTTTTTTCAAAAAAATAATTTATTTTTCAAAAAATTTTAAAACTGCCACGTGTCAATTTATCATCGTGCCACGTGGCAGCTTACAATCATGACACGTGGCAGTGGCAGTGTAATAGTTGTTTTCAATTTAGTACCCCAATTTAAATTTTTGGTTCAATTTAGTACCCAATTTTTTAAAATCATCCAATTTCGTCATCTTCCATTTGAGACCAAATTAGTAAATAAGCTTAATTACAACTTATATATACATGTTACAATAATTTTTTATAATATATACATCAAATCATTTCACCTAAATACTTAAATTATTTTATTTTTTACATTTTAACCTTTGTAATTTTTTATATATGAAATTTTTTACACTTGTCATGATTAAAATAATTTGAATATTTAGGTGTAGTGAATTGATGTATAAATTCAAAACAATTATTTTAACATGTTTATATAAGTTATAATTAAGCTTATTTACTAATTTGGTCTCAAATAGGAAAGGACGAAATTGAATCATTTTAAAAAATTTGGGTACTAAATTGAACCAAAAATTTAAATTAGGGTACTAAATTAAAAATAAATATTACACTGCCACATGTCATGATTGTAAGCTGCCACGTGACACGATGATAAACTGACACGTGGCAGTTTTTAAATTTTTGAAAAAAAAAATTAATTTTTTTGAAAAAAAAATTAAAATAAAAAATTAAAATTTAATGGCTTGACACGTGTCCTGTACGGATAGGGTGTTAACTCCAACTTAACAGAGAGGACCAAATTGAATCTCTTTAGAAAATTGGGTACTAAATTAAATATTTTTAAAATTCGGGTATCAAATTGAACTTTTCGAAAAAGTTTGGGTACCAAATGTGTATTTATACCTATAATATATGATATATGTATTATATTACCTTCACTCCTAAAAGGCTGCAACATAGCAGCACAGTAAATTTCTCTTCCTCCAACAACGCGACACTTTCCTTCCTCTCCTAAACGCTGCAGCACAACAACGGAGACGCAATCGGGCGGCGAGGAGCGGCAGGCGAACGGCGGCGCGACGAGCGGCAAGTGAACAACAACGCCACAAGGAGACGCAATCGCACCGTGATTAAACCAAGAACGAACACAGAAGCGGATGCAGAAGTGAAACCCTACATTAGGTGAGTTTTCTTCAGTTTCTCACACCAAACGACTATGGTGGCTGCCGTTTTGGGTTTAAACCCTACTCTTTCTTATTACAGTCATAGGGACTCTCTTTAAGCATGAAGAGTGTGAATTCTAAGGTTCCAAGGCCAGAGACGAGTACCGTTCCTAACCTAAATATAGCTATGGGGTTATTGACTTGAATAGCTTTCCATTCCATTCCCTTGCTTATTATTAGAAGAGTTCCCTTTCGTTAAGGCGAGTCCCTTTCCCTTGCTTTAAGATAGTTTCGGTGATCATATACTACATTATTACTTTTGCTAATTGATTAGATAAGAGGGCCTGGGGAGTCTGCCTTCATGTCTCTGAACGCTTTTCTTCTCGATGCTTTGTCCTCTAGTCCCGCTTATTCTAAGTCATGGTTGAGCTAGAGCTCGGGAAGGTTCTCCATGACATACAAGAAAGGTTTTTTGGTCCCTTAGTACTAATAGTAGTTACTCTCAGTCCCTTTCCTTTACAGGAGATCAAAAAGGATTATTAGTTCCATCCGAGGTTCAAAGCCATGTTCATAGAAGGAATGGATACAGCTACTTTTAGAATGAAAGACGCTTTGAATTCCAAGAAAATTGGAAAATATGTTTCTTAAAAGGGTTTGTTGTCGCATCGCTTTCCAATTTTGTATTTTCGGGTTTTGTTTCCTATGTAGGACTCCAATTTTCTGTCGTGTTACTTTTTTCATTGTAGGTTGCCTCTGAATTCTTTATCCATTATGTGTTTTCTATTTTAAAATTGTCTTCTGGGTTTTCACTGTGTTGAAGTTGTTAATCTGAGAAAAATTTAAAATATTCTTTCATCTTTTTGGATTTATGGGTGTTGAGATCATGGAAAGCTATGAAGGTTTTGCTTTTATTTTATTATGGTGTCCTCTTAGGTATATGAATACCTTAAATGTGACCACATCAAAGATGTCCCCAAGCAATGTGATAAATGTTTGAGAACAATACGGTTTATTGGAGAGCCGAGTCCAAATTTGTTGTTGCATACGCGCTACTGGAATGTGTAATGGTCTGTTATGTTACTGCACACAAATATTGTACAAGTCATATACAACGGTGAAACCACTATATTATCAATTAGTTGGAATTTCTTGGGAGAAAGTTGTATTAAGATTTTACTGATTTTTTTTTTTCTGCAAATCAGATTTGCATTTCAAATTTAAATAAATTGGATTACTTCATGCTTATGATATTACCATAATCTTAATGTTAGTTTCTGAGACTACTCTGGTCCCTTTTTCATTGAAAATGAATGCAAATGAATGCAAACTGTCTTATGCTTCTTTGTCGTCTGGGGAAACACCTCCCTCAAGTATCTCTCTCTAGGATTAGCGTGCACTGTTAGTGATTGTGTTTATTTTGACCAACAAGCTTTTGTTTCACTGCCATATAGTATTTCTCACATAAGTCCATGTCTTTAAGCGCAAGTAATCAGCAAATTAAATTTTTTAAGCTAACCGATCGTTACCTTCTATTACAGGTCATAAATAGTAGTCTACAGGTGTACCATTTTATTTAGCCTTCACCGTTTCCAAACCCCTAAAGCTAAACATATACACACCCATAGGTAAATTCATTTCTTCAAATACTATGTTTACTTGGTTCTTTTATTATTATTGTTATTATTATTACAACTCATAAGTTATATTTTTAACGTTTGCAGCTGAGGTGAAAAAAGCTATGGCCTCAAAGTTGGTATTGCAAAGAAGGCTACTCAGGTTTTTGCAACTGTTACCGCCTTCATCTTCTTCCACTCATGCTGTCCCATTCCTTTCTGTAAAAGCTTCAGAATGCACATCCCTCTGCAGGAAAAATAGCCTTCTTCCTTCTCACACATCTTATTCTAGAAACTTGTGCTCTGGCAGTTTTAATCTTGATGAATCTCAAGCCCCCCTAACTGTTGATTACCGGTATGTAATTGTTTTTCACCCGATATGTTCTTATTTGATAATTTTATGTAGTCAATCGAACTAATTGTTCAGGCGTATCACTGTCTCCAGAAAGTGTCTGCCCCATCTCCTGTCGGTGTCTGTTCTGTATACTGTCAGCTCTGCCACATTTTATCATTTTTTTTTTAAATTGGCAAATGTTAGTTGTTAGGTTTTGTTAATGGGGAGAGTTTAACCCATAACCTCTCCCACACTCCTTTCCAAACCCTTCAAAACAACCTTATATCTCCCAAATGTTAGTGGGGGAGTTGAACCCACAACTTCCCCATCCTCCCTTCCAACTTTTGCCACTAGGCCAACCTTATAGCTCCTGCCACCTTTTATCATAGTTTTCGGTCAGAAAGAGGGTGACTAGTAGGTAGGAGGGATCTGTCTGATCCTAGTGGTAGTGAATTAGGGTTTGGGTAGAAATGGGATGTTTGCCAAATGTTTCTGCTTTAGTGGTTTTGGAGTCAACAATGCCCCACAATCTTGGATTGAATACTAATTTTGATTCTTGGAAGCCATAGAAAGTTGAGCATTCCAATTTCAATCATGGTTTCCTTTTTATTAAAAGGATAATTTTAAAATTCAATTGATTTTGGAGCTAGTTGGGGTTTGATAATGATGGTTTTATGAGTTCTCAAAGGATATATCTAAGAATTCATGTCAGTCACGTGCTTATTCCCCATTCGATGTACATATTGCAACTTTGTTTTTAAATGGGGGAAATGACTTAACTAACTATTAGTGTGAATGCAGTTCTCTACTGGATGAGAATGAATTCCATAGATTGGCTGATTCCACAATACATAGCGTACAAGAGAAGTTAGAGGTATCTTTAGCATTGATTTGTTGTTTGCACCAACTTAAATTTGTGATATGGCAATCACATGTCCCACTTCATCACAAATTTTGGTTAAGTTATCAACCTGCTGCATTTTTGACAAATGAGATTAGAACAAAATAAATTATGCTCTAAATAAAAATGGTTTCATTGGAATATTGTCTGTGTGTGGTGGTGGAAGTTGACAGCCACAACGCATTCAATTCATATTATTTGAATTTTAAGCTATGTGTGGTATTCATTTTTTTGTTTGTTGCTTGACAGGACTATGGAGACTTAGTTGAAGTTGATGGATTTGACATAGACTATGGGGTAAGGATTCTTTTTGTTAGAATAAGTTATGAATAAAGGATAGATAATAAAAATTACTTGTCAACAAAAGACTATCCTAGAACATTTCGTATATTAGAAGTAAAACATGAAGTTGTATTGTTCATCAGGTGGTTATTTTGAACAATCAAATTTATAACATGATAAAATTTGCTTAAATAAAATTCTGTGTTACTATTTGGTCCTTAGAAAATAAATAGGTTTTAGTTTTTTTCTTCTATGATTTTATTTATTTTCTTCCTATTGCTTGCAAGGTTTCAATTATTTTCTTCATTCTACTTTTAAGTGGCTTCTTTGCATGGTTTATTGTTATTTTTTATATGACTTTCCATTTCAGAATGATGTTTTGACTGTAAAACTCGGCGATCTTGGCACCTATGTATTGAACAAACAAACACCAAATCGACAACTTTGGCTGTCTTCTCCACTGAGGTATTGTGTATGTTATCAGTCTATTTATGGTCAATTTTTTAACTAGGATTTTTGTAAGGCTTTAGTCTCTAGGCATGTGGGTTCATGTATGAAATTGCATGTGAATAAATTTTACCGGGGCGGTATACATAGACTTCTTCAGTATCTTTGTCTGAGTGAGAGAATGAACTTGGAGAAAAGAGAATATTGGTGATAACCATCCAAATGTTGTTAAAAACGTCATCTTTAAAAATAAGTAATTGTAACACAACCATTGGTTAAAATTTATTGAAAATAATAAAAGTATGAGTTAGACTTATTAAATAAAAAACGGGACCAACAATTTTGTGGTTTTCAATCAATTTGAGTTAATAATATTTTGTTAGGAGTGTATTGAGACAATTCTCTGTAATTTGCGTATCTTAGCGGTAGAACTTTGCCAAATCCTATTATTAGTTTAATTTCTTTGTTTAAGCTGTTCCTGTAGGTTTCTCTCTTTTAGGAACAAAGTACAAATAACCCATTTCATTTTATAAATTTAGACCAGAGAGGAGTATCTTTTCTATGATATAGGTATAGTCCTTTGCATGTTGGAGATGATATCACCGTGTGTATGTTAGTTATGCCCAATCTTGTCATTTAGTACTACAACGGATGGTATCTTACATTCATATATGTACCCTCCCTGCTTTTATCTGCAGTGTAGTTTAGATCATATTCAATCTGAAGTGATTCCATGAATGATTGTAGCAGTGATATCTTTGCGGTCTTTATGTGATTCCAAGACTTGAAATGCAGATTTATTTTTCTATAATAACTTTCTGCTACTTGTGTTTATTTACATGGACCAGAGTAGGTACCTTGAATTATCTGGATGACATGTATCAATGATCTCTTAGACTTGTTTTCTGCAGTGGTCCATCAAGGTTTGATTGGGATCGGGATACCAAAGCTTGGATTTATAGACGGAACAAAGCAAACCTGTATAAAATCTTGGAAGGTGAGTTGGAGCAGTTATGTGGCAAAGCTATCGTTCTTTCCTAAGCTGTTGAAAAAGTGCCGCCAAATCTTGATTTTTTATGTACAAGACTTCTAAATAATCAGCAGAAAATAGTAGTGATTAACAATTTCTTCTTTGAAGTTATACTACCTTTTTCAGTTTGCTTCTTGTAAGGATTATTGTTGCATTGGGCATTGTGGTAAGTTATCCTACCATTTTGGCTTCCAATTTTTGAGGTTTAAGGGATACTAGGCGTGCATGATGTAAATGCTCTGAGAAGAGAAAAGGTTTCCGACAAAATTCAAAAGCTTTGAGCACTCGTTCGCCCAAACCATGTTGTGTTGGGGCATGATTCACCAGTAATTTGTTGATTAGTTATGAGAAGATAGCTGTCATTTTAATTATAATTATTCTGTTTGTAATATTCTTTTTTTCTAGAATAAATTGGGTTGCACAATGATATTTAATCTCTTATGTTTGATTTTGCTTCAAATGCTCTTCAAGGCTTAAAGTGTCACCAAGTTACTAATTATCACCGCAACTACATCTTCATGCATAAAGTATATTTGACTTTACCTCATTTTTATCCACTCAACCGTCTTGGTATACCTTTGAAAAAAACATTTCAATTCATGTTCTATATAAAATGTTTTTCAAAAACATTTTAATTCATGTTCTATAGAGAGTGTTTCAACATGCTCACTAAGTTCAAAACATTGCCATATTTATCATGGTTTTCAAAAATGGTTGCATTTGACATATGGCATCACATCACATCAATTCACATGTGTAACTCTTGGCGTGACACTATTAGAGAGCTTAGTTTGTGTTCTTGATGGAATACATCTATCATGAGACGTGTGTTTAACATATCCCTGTTATTTAGAGAGTTGGCTTGACTAATAAGGCTATCAAATGAATGATAAACTGTATTAGGAAGTGTAACTCTGTTTTTATTTTTTATTTTTTCTTTTGAATTTTGTTTTGGCAGAGATCTGATTTTTTTTGGATTTGGAGAATATGGGTAGAGGTATTTTCTTTCATTTTTTTTTCTGCTTATCCTTTCTGGTTTGAGTGATTCATTGCTGTTATTTTCCTATTTATATTTTGGGCCTAACATGTCAATTTGCATGATTTATTTGGAAACTATCTTCATTTTAAATTATTAGAAAGTTAAAAGTTATTTGATCCTCTATATTTTATTTATAATTAACTAGTGAAAACGTAGGGCATGTGTGTTCATTTTTTATAATATTAAAAGTAAATATAAATAATTTTTAAAATTTTTATTAAAAATACTTATTCTAGTTTTAAAAAATGACTCTTTTAAAAGAAAATTTAAATGAAATAAAACGGTTACTTAAAATAAAAATAATAAAATAATTGTTTAATTTAAAAAATTAATTATTTATTAAAGAGTAAAATTGAAAATAAAGATGTGAACACCAATATCATGTAACTTAAACTTGCCATACTTCAATTTTGAACAAGAATATATATATATATATATATATATATATATATATATATATATGTGTATATATATATATCTAATATGTTTTTTCCTCAATTTAATTAACATAAAAATAACAATTAGTTCTGTATAACTATATATAAATATGATTGTTTTTTATAACCTTTTAATAACCGTTTTGTAGTGTACACATGTTATTCATCTGATTGTATCTTTATTAATGAAAATTATTTTATGTTTTAAATTTTGTTTACAATTATTTTTAACTATACAGACTGAATTACTTTTAATAACTACCCGTGTTTAAGTATACACATTTTACTAGTGATTTTACTCTTATTAATAAAAAATATTTTATCCTTTATATTTTTGTTTATAATTAATTTATAAATCTATAGGATATCCCATTTGATTCATAATGTTATTCTTGATACAGAGGAGTTTGACATCATAAACACTAGTAATATTGTTTAGTTCTTCCCTTGCAACTGTCTTTACAAAATGTTAAAATCGCGCAAAATTATAAGATGATGTATACTTTCGATGTGCTTATCCAAACATGTTTAGGATTTCAAACAATTACACCTTCATTAATTTGAAGGAAAAATGTATGCATTGCTTTGGGTTTTCTGGATGATAAATGTTCAACAAGTGTATTACCGTCAACCTAAAATCATAGGTGATGATGGTTTTATTATCTAAGAAGTTACCCACCAAATTACTACTTGCAAGTCCCCGTTTTCTTTAAATACCATCACTAAATAGTATGCTACACAAAACTTATGATGTTTTTAAACTTACCTATTACAAACTACAACTCATCACTTCCACCAATGCAATAGTTCAATTTGGTTGTGTTATACAATAGGGCTTCTCCCTGCACTCCAAAGCATTTCTTCTGTACCCCTAAAAGTTTTTTTATTTTCAATTTTGCCCAAGCTAAAAGTTAAATCAAGAAAGAGAAAAAGCAATAAAAAAAATTCTTACCTGCATTGTACCCCTGCACCCCTCACAGCCAGGAATCTATGCACCCCCAAAGATTTTTTAATTCTTTGACCTAAAAAACACATTTAAAAGAGGTTCTCTTTCATCCGCTTCCTCCTCCCTCCTTCTTTGCCTCCTTCTTTGTCTTCATTTCTTCATTTGTGGAGAAGATCATCGAGCAGCAGCAAGCACCAACCCGAGTCCGTGACGACACTGAGAGCCACCTTCTCTGCAGTTAATCCACACACGTCTTCTTCCAGTTAAGTTTTCTCAATGAACCTATATCTGTATCTATTTATATATATATATATATATATATATATATATATATATATATATATATATATATATATATATATATATATATATATATATATATATGTTTGTAATCATTCCATGTGTGCAAAAATGGGTCTGAAATTATTTTGTGTTATGAAACGGAATACAGAATTCGTTTCATCTTTTTCAGAAAGGAATTACAAAAGCCGTTTCTGGCATTTTATGTGAAACGGAATACAGAAGCCGTTTCATGTTTTTTCTGAAACGGATTACAGATGCCGTTTCGTGTATTGTTAATGTGAAACGGATTACAGAATCCGTTTCAGGTTTTTTTCTAAACGGATTCTGAAAGCCGTTTTGTATTTATTGTATTTTTATATGAAACGAATTACGTAATCCGTTTCTACACTTTCAGAAACGGAATCTGAACTCTGTTTTGTAAATTTTTGTTGTTATTTCGAACCATGACCAAAATCCGTGGAATCCCCTTCGTAACACAAGAAACAATCACCTTCATCGATACGTCCATGGAGCGAGAGTCATGACCGAATGGGAGTGGATGGTCTGGCGAAGGAATAAGTGAGCCAGACACGTACCATCTTGATTGCATGACGGCACTCCACCCATGCAGTGATGAGTTTGCCACTCTTGAGGTCAATGTCGCGGGAGAAGACTTCGATGGACGTCGAAGGAGGAGGCGTTGTTGACGTCGAGGGGAAGAGGAAGAAGAAAAGTGGTGGGGGAGAGTGACAAGGCATTGCAAAAGAGAGGTTCTTGAAATATGGTGTTGCTTTTTGAAAAAGTTGCAGGTTTAATATGGTAGTGGTACTTTGTTTTGGAGCTGTGGGTTCTTGAAAGGTAACAGTGATGAAAGATAAAATGGTGTGTGTGGGATTAAAATCACAAGTGTAAAAAGTTTAGATTCAATTCAATTATGACATTTTTTTGGACTTAATTTTTTTTTCTTTTAATTCAATTAAAGCTTCGAGAAAATATTTGTTAAAATTAAAAATGATAAAGTCCTATTTATATCAAATGTTTCTAAAAAATATTTAATCGATTGAAAAAAGTTTGTTTCAGAATTTGATTGTACAATTTAATATAAAAATTAAGAAAACTCATTTCAAATAATGCAAAAATAATTATTATGATTAGAACGTCTTAAATATTAATCTATTTTTTTTTACTTACCCAATTCAGTTTGTATTACCGGAAAAGAGCGACGAATTAATGATGTAAGTATAAAACAAAAGTTGCACTTTCTTTCCAAAAAAATAGAAGTCTCACTGACTCCACTTTTCCAACTTTTTTGACTAAAGTGACGAGAAAGATAAATGCGTGCCATCTACATTAATTTTTTTCTCCGCCTTCAATCTTTTTCCCTTCAATATTTTTCCAGTTCAATCAAACACAATAAAAGATATATTTATTAGCTTGTTTTCTGAGCTAACAAATATTTTAAACAAGAATAAATCAGTGGTAACTATTCCATTCTTCTAAGAAAACAGAAGCCATGAAAGAAAAGCTTACCTGTCCAATAGCTTCCCACAAAGAAGCATTGAAAGAAG
>Ga0214543_1008529_pt1 | contig 16696 bp, 7 predicted proteins | sample CNSS2metaG_FD_160094 | JGI IMG/M metagenome (GOLD analysis project Ga0214543, IMG submission 160094) | Root nodule microbial communities from cowpea collected in UCLA plant growth center, Los Angeles, California, USA - CNSS2 | ecosystem: Host-associated > Plants > Roots > Nodule | place: USA... | reverse complement strand
CACGTTTGCTAGACATCTTACTTAAAATTCCTAAATAAAACCAAATATAACTGAAAATTTATCACATGGACCAAAGTAAATAACATCATAAACAATTATTGACTGCCATAACAAAACAGATAAAAAACTCGATTAATACTGATTGCAAAAAATGTATCACAGGTCATCACTTGGGTGCACAAAAGTCATCACCAACAAATTACAAGTCTTTAACACCACTTATTACAAATCACATATTATCAACAAAATTTTGTCACCCCAAACACACGAATTAACTGCTACAAAATCAGTTCAAAAAAATTGAGTAAAACCACATTGTTGCAACAAATGCTGCACAGGTCATCATTTACTTGCACACAGGTCATCACGCACAAAAATGCTGCTTATAAGAAAGTCAAATCAATGTTCAAGAGGGTCCAACGCAGCAAATGATCCAATGGGGCCTTTAAAATTATCCTATCAATCTTCAAAAGACTATCAATCTTCAAAAGACTATATTTCTTTATTCAGCTCAAAATCCTAGTTTCCCAAACTATGCAATTATAGCCATTATTGGAAAATCAATTGTTCATATTGTGACAGAATATATTTACATCAATAACAATTATAAAGTTAAAACCAAAAATGTCTTTTTTTTTCTATAAATGGTTATAAGTTCACCTTCTCTCTGTATCATGCACTTTTTCCATTACAGAAGACAAATCCTAAGAATTTACGAACTTAATATCTAATAATAAAAGGTAATTAAAAAGGTAATATTGTAAATTTAAAAACAAAATTTGAATTTGAATATGAATTTTGTAGAAAAGGTAATTAAAAAGATGATGAGTAATTACCTTTTTAATAAACATGAATCATTACTGATATAATATAATGAATATAAAACAAGAAAATGCTGAAAATTTTAATTCAATGACATTTATAAAATGAAGAATATTTTACAAGTTATATATGACAATTTTCACACTTTGTTCAATAGCCCATTACCGATGCAAAACTTCAGAGGAAATCAATATATACACAAAGGACTATATATCTTATCTTATCTTATCAATGCTTTCAGACAACTACCTTCTAAATTGGTTTCCATCAAGTTTTTGTCCAATTACCTCAAACAGGTAAATATATTTTATATGATGTCTGTTCTAAAATATACATTTATGCAAACTTGTATCTAAACTGCTATCACAAAGCTGACTTTGAATGCAGCTGTAGCCAAGTATTAATTCAGTCATGTGAGGGAAATGGTTACATAAATTGATGCTGGGGAAGAATGTGTTTTTAGATTTTGAGTGTCACATCTTACAACTGAAGATGAACATTAAGACATGGTTTGTAGTTGTTTCACAGGGTGTAAAGCTTCAAATAAATATGCATTTCAAAATGGCTGATAAACAACAGATCCACAGTTTTTAAATGAAGTTACCAAGTCAGACTTTTATTTTTCTATTTAATTCTTCTTGCTCTTGGGAAGGATACAAACTCTGATTTTTTTGTTTTTTAGAAAAATATATTCTATAATGAGTTTTATATTATGAGTTTATATACGCAGATCAAATAATTTTGTTCTGTTCGGAAACCTTACTGGTACATTTATCTTAATCTTTTCAAGCAAACTTGCATATACACACACAAATTAGTAGTCAATGTGCCTGCATGGAAAATACAATGTCCAACCATACATTTATCTTAATCCTTAATGTTTCAAACTTTACCAAATTCATTTGAACTTTCAAAAATTTGTAAAACCAGCGACACACAGGGACATAGGGAAACTTCTAACTTCTATGCTACACACAACACATATATTGATATTCGATAACAACCAAACATTCAAAAATCACACACACAGTTTGATCCCAGAGAAAACGAAAAAGTTCAAATCAAACAAAGACGCCATATCAGACAGATATTCCAGATTCTAATACTCCTCATCTCCGTCACCATCTTCTCCATCGCCACATCCATCAACTTATCATCTAAAAATTATATTCATGCACTTGAACAACCCCTAAGACAACAAATACAAAAAAAATCAGCATACCTACAATCTGCTACAAAGCCGGTCCTTCGTAAAATTGCGGCCTTTCAAAACAGTGGTTGAATAATGGAGGAGATGCTTCGTCAGAACTCCCTTTCACTCCAAAAACCCCTGGCGTTGACGGTGACAATAGAACCTACATCTGCGACCACAAAAGGGGGTCAAATGAGAACAGATACCAGTGAGTGCGGGGGAGAAAGGAAACAATGTTGAAATCTAAGACCAAAAAACCATTCGCCATCTACACTGAACACCTTGCCGGCGGGAACAAAAACGGCGACTATGCGGAGAGAAGAGGGTCTTCCACTGAGTGCGCGGGAGAAACACCAAAGAGAAACCCTAACCCTTTCAAGGTTTAGCCGCCACAGAGATTCCGCATACCCACACTGTGCTATCTTATGCTATCTTCCTTCGCCAGACGAACCACTCCAAAATCCGTTCGCGTTGCCGGTGACAACACAACCTACAACTGCCACCACAAAAGGGAAAGTGAGAACTCATACCAGTGAGCGCGGGGAGAACGAAAGAATGTTCACAATTTTTACCAATAAACCCTTCGCCATCTACAATGCACACCCTGTCGGTGAGAAGAGAGTTGTCGTGCGACGACTGTGTGGAGACTGTGCGGAGACTGAGTGCGCGGGAGAAGGAGGAAATGTTCAAACCATTCTCTCAAAATTGCTTCTGACCCGAATATTCACGCCCAAGCCCACTCTCCAAAAACTGCTTATGACCCGTAAATTCGTTTTTGCTCCCACTCTCCACACGAAACCCTAATTTCCTACCCTTTCAATTAAGACGCGCCCAAACCCACTATCCAACTGACCCGATTATACACGCCCAACCCCACTATCCGCTACAAGCCACGTCTCAAGTAAAATGGTTCACAAAAAATTATTTTTAATTTAAAAAATTAAATCCACCTGTGCATGCCATATCATGGAGTCACTTATGGAGTCAAAATAAGGGGTCAGCATATCATTTTCCATATAACTAATACGTATCACTGAATATAAAAAAGAATTATATTTATGACTATGATAATTATAACACTTATACCGGATAAATAAATTCTTTATTTAAATATAACAATAATTATATTATTCAATCCACCAATAATCAATAACAATTCATTTTAAATATTGAAATGCTTATGTTAACAAATTTTACTACAATTTCGTTTTTTATTTATTTTATACGAGATTCATAATAATTGAAAATAATTTTAAAAGATTAAAACATTTTATTTTACGATCAATAATTATATAATTTATTTATGAAAATTTTTCATCAATTGACCAATTAATTTCATTAATTGCTTTTGATTTTCTAACTATGAATTAGTTATTTTTAATTGCATATGTTTTGTTAATATTGGCTTAAGTTTGTATTTCTATGCATTTGTTAATAAATTTTAACATAAACATCGTCTTTGCATTTTTTTTTTACGTGATTCATGACGTAGAATATTCCTACATTTTATTTTAATTTAATATATAACTCAAAAATTTAATTATAAATTTTAATTATATAACAATTTTATTTTATTACACCTAACTAATAGTATATTTATTATTATTATTATTATTATTATTATTATTATTATTATTATTATTATTATTATTATTATTATTATTATTATTATTGTGTATTGAAAGATCTACCGAATAATAATAACTAAAGAATAATAACCCAACCCTAACCACACAATAATAACAAATTAAAAGTATTCTAAAAAACTTAAATATCTTAACCACTCAACTTTCATCCATTCATCCATTAATGTCATCTTTTGCATCAATAACAAGTAAATCAATAAAATACTGTAAATGACTACTAAGATCGACGTGATCATTAATTTTAAGAAATCGATATTAAAAAATACTATTGATTTATAGTTAAATAATAATTATTATAAAAAATAACAAAATTCAAAATTTAACTTTCTTATCAATGTAATTCTAAAATTAAATATTATATTTATAATCAAATATAATTATAATACTTAATTAGATAATATAAATTTATTATTTTTTAAATATAATAATTATTTATTATTTTTCTTAACACATAATTAAAAAAATAACAAAAGTACATGTATACATTGTATGTTATTAACCATATAATATGAAGTAAATTAATCTAATTATTGATATTTTACCTTTTACTAAAAAAAATCCATTAATAATTTTTATAAATAATTTAAAGAATAAATCAATAGCTTAACTATATGTAAATTTAAAGAATAAATAATTTAAAGAATAGTTTATTCTTTAAATTATTCTTTATAAATAATTTAAAGAATAATCAATAATATAAAGTAAATTAATGCAATTATAAATATTTGACTGTTTACTAACGAAAAATAAAAAAATTCATTAATAATTTTTAGAAATAATTAAGGAACAGATGAGTAACATAAGTCAAAATAGACATTAACTGTATGGTATTAATTATAATAAAAGATAAATAAAATATTAGTGTGTATGTATGGACATAAATCATTGTTAGCTTTAGTTTTAGTTATTTTGAAGCGATTTTCTAAAATATTTTTGGAAAGTTATAAGTATATACCAAACTTTTGCTTTTCTTTCCTTATCTTCTTAATGAAATGAAGTTGAATGTTTATTACAAATATACCTATATATCAATCTATATATACATCAATGTATTTAGAGTTTTTATTACATATTCATATCAACCTCGTGTGGATTGGAAGAAATATTGTTCCAAAGTTGAATTACAATGAAGATCATATTCTCAGTTCTGTTAGTTCTGCTTCTTTCCATTGGGATTGGTAAGCTTTGATTTTCATATATGTTAATGTTATAGTCCATAAAAAGATTGTTGTGTTTTAAACAAGGTATTCTGTTTTGTTGCAGAAAATGAAGGGCCAGTGAAAGTGGCAGAGGGAAAACTGTGTGATGTGCAATTGTATGACTACTGTGACGAAGACTGTTACCGTGATTGCCCAAAGAGGTATGGAGCAAGAGCAATTGGAATGTGTAATTATCACCGTCTAGTCTGCATATGTCGTAGACAATGTTAAGCATTGTTTAGCATATTCCTACTCATCAATGTAAGATACGAGTCTACGGAATCAAAGTGTCGGTCTAATATATCTCATATTAAATAAAAGTAAGATTTGAGTGTTCGAAATCAAAGTGTAAGTCTAATATATCTCATATTAAATAAATGTAAGAAAGTTAAATATTACATAACAATATATATATATTCACAGACACTACTGCATTAAAGGCTTTTTACTCCAGTTATTTTCCTCATTTTGCCTCGTGTAACATTCCTAAGGAATATTAATTTGATAATAACATAAGCAATCAAATAAAAGTAAATAATTACGATAATATGAATCATTCCTCGATTATAAACACATGTTCCCAAAATGCGGGAGAATTAAAATCGCAAAGGAACTTAAAACAAGTGATGTCCAAATATCACTGTGTTTAATATCAAAAGGCAACAACATAGAATTATTGGATGACACAAAAGACAACTTAACATGTTTGCCAAACATAAACAAATAGTTTTTGAATTAAAAATTTTAGAGGCAATGAAGTTATTCCTACGAAGAGACTACAAAATAGAAGAACAATATGGCCAATATGGCCAAGACGATTGTGCTAGACATCGGAAGCTAGACCACCAAAAGAAGTGAGAGTGGTGACTGGATAGAAGTCGCCAAAACTGTCACATCTCATAAGAGGGATCCCAGTCTTGAAATTTGTAACAAATAATCCAAAAGGGTCAAAGGAAACAGAAACATTATTATCATGAGTGAGTTCTCGCATAGAAATTAAATTTTTCATAATATGCGGTGTGTGCAAGGCGTGGTTAAGGTTTAAAGGTTTACGATGATTTGATGTACGAAGGAGTGAGACATGAACCCTGAATTGGAATACCTTGGCCACTACTAATAATAAGTTTCTAATTTAAATGACTCAAACTAGAATAAGACATGAGATTACCTTTAGGGATGACAAATAAATCTGTCTCGTAGGTATTGCCCGAACCCATCCCCATTTTGATGGAGATCCCCGCATTGACTAGGTATGGGGAATTCCCGACCTTTTCAATTGGGTATGGGGATGTGTATGGAGATGTACATATCCGCTCTGTCCCCGTCCCCATACTTGCTATAATACTCATCCCCGCCATATCCTTGTCCCCAAAGTATTAAAATATTCACAGTTAATTAAGTAACCATATATATATATATATATATATATATATATTACTTTTGAATATTTCTATTCTTTTTTAATATTTTTATTTATTGTATATTTTCCTTTCACATGAGAATGTTTAACACTCTCAATTTAAGTGTTTAACAACATAAATCTTTCATTTACAAGATAATATAAGAAACTTATCTTGTTTACTCTATTATTATTAATTTTTGTTTCATTTGAATAACTATTATGCTTCGCTAAAACAATTTTCGTTATTTCTTATTAAATATGTTGATATTTGAAAAGTTTTGTTAGATCTCTTAGGTATTTTTCATTGTATTATACCATTAATTATACATTTGTTTTTCTTTTTGCGATTTCATTCAATAATTTCTCAAATGGTTTCTAAGACACACATTTGATATTTTTTTAATATTTTCTTTGTTGTTTATTTTTATCATTTAGAATACTATTTTTGATGTATTTTATATAATTATTTTTTATTTTTTAACTCATTATTAATCATACTGTAATTTTGTCATTATAATTGTATAAATAATTTTTCTTTACTATAATATAAAAATTTAATGTAATTGTCATGAATTTTTTTATCACCATCCAATATATATTAAAGTTCAAAAGATACAAGATTTATGTTAGAGTTTTATTATTATTAGTTTAATATTTGTTCTTTGTGTGATTTTGATCAAGTGATGTATTATAACTTTTGTTAGTATATAAAAAAGACACCAATGCAGAAAGGGTATTTGGCAGCATTTATTTTTGCTATTTTGCCCTGATTTCATAACCGAGGCATATAAGGCCAAGGTCAAAAAGGGTCAGCTTTTGGCCTCAGGTGTTACCTGAGGCAGAAAACCTCCTTTCTGTCTCGGTTTTGTTGAGAACCGAGGCCATAGACTATCTCTTTCTACCTCAGTTTTGTTGACCCGAGGTAGAAAACTCCCTTTCCGCCTTAGTTTTGTTGAGAACTGAGGCCATAGACTATCTCTTTCTGCCTCTGTTCTGTTGAGAACCGAGGCCAAACGATGAAGGCTGACAAAAGCACTAACATTCGCCAACTAATAAGAGATTTGTTTGAGTTGTTGATAGTATAGAGAAACATTTGAAAATCCATCCATGCAAGTGGAAGAGAAATCATGCTCGAGAGCAACAACACGAGAATTCTTGTTGTCATAAAAACTGGTAGCGAAACGATTCCAAGTGGCCATAGTTGTGGAGCCTTTCTCCATGACAGTGGCAAGAAGATCAAAAGAGATGGTAGAGTAGATCCACTAAAGTACGATGGAATCAATAGTGGTCCACTGTTCATGATCAGCATCAGTTGGAGTCGAACGTTTCTTCCTGAGTTGAGGGATAATATGGTGAAGAACTCTGGTTGGCCGAGCATTAATTTCAAAAAGTTCAATCCACATAACGTAATGGTCTTTCTCCATTTCCAGTACAGAGGGAATGTTATTTTTTATATTACACACAATTAGTGCCGAGTGAAATTCAAGTTTACTTGAGGAGGATTATGGCAGAGTGACTGGTGAAGAGTCAGGGGCGGAGTAGGTTGAAGACATGATGTCAATATAGTGGGACATTAGTTACAACTACTGGAATAGGAGGGACATCGTACGAGTTGGAGAAGGAAGGGAGGGAGGGTGCGAAAGCAAGTTGTTGGTGGAGGGAAGGTGCGGCGGCAACAATGGAAGAGAGAGCCTTAAAGCATGAGGCAATGCGAAAAAGAGAAGGAGCACACGACGTCAAACGAAAATAGGTGAGGTTTGGATCAGAGAGAGACTCGTGATACCATGTAAGAGAGAAAGATGATGTGAATGTGTGTCTTATTATGCATACGAGATAGGTATATATACATAATTGAATGATCTAAATTAAGTTTATAATTATGGACAACATAATTACAAAATATTTAATAACCTAATTGCAAATATTTGATAAGCTTAATTATAGTAGATTAATTTCTAATTAACTTAGTTGTAGAAGAATAATTTGGATTCTATCAGATAGTATAAAATAATTTAATAGAATAGTGTTACAAACACCCCACACTAGTACAGAAAAGTGATATTACATCAGGTTTTTGGGCCTTAATACATTTGTTATTTCACCGATGTTGTATCAGTAGATGTAATATGTGAGAGACTTATCACATCAGCTCAATGATGTAGTATCGTATAAAATTAACCTCAATTAGAAACAAACCGCTTTAATATGAAGAGATTCATCAATTAGAGAATGAGATATTACATTTGTTAAAGTGTGAACCAATGTAATATCTATTGATGTATATTAAAAAATTCGTCCATATTACACCAATTAAGGTATGAATCAATGTAATAGGACCTATTTTTTTTTAAATACAACATTTGATTTTTAACCTATCCAATAACTTACAAAAGACTAATACATTCCACATTGCAGAAAATTCAAATACTTGATGTTTTATAATGATATTTAAACATCAATACTATTCTAAGGTACACTAAATTATCAAAGCACATAAAAAATATTATACTAAAGGTTATGGCTAAAAATTACTTAAACATCCAAGAAGAACATTCCTAATGGCATTGAAACCTATTTTTTTCGCCTAAAAAATATCTTACCCACTCCATGTGAATTTCTTCAAGTTTATCTTTTCCCAATGGTTCAACACTCTCGAAAACCTGAAATACGAAATATATATTAATTATGTTATAATATATAATAGCAAGCAAGGTTAAACATCAATAATTAAAGAAACTCTTATATTGATTTGATGAATCAACAATGTTAGCATGAGCTATGGTCCACACATCCAAAACATAATGCAATATCCGCACTTAACGCTTCAATGTTGCTTATTGCACTAACATATGAAGAACTAAGAGAAATTAGTTGATAATATATAGATTCAGTGCAAACCACATACCTTAAGATAAATTCATTAGTAATTTACAACATAATCATGATAAAACACATTACTTTTGTAATTAACATATACCCCATATTAAAAATTTTATTTCATTAGCTTAACTTGTTGAGCAATGAACAAAACCATACGACAATATGGTCTATGGAACAAATAATAATGAATTGCCAATGAGACCAATTAAATAAGGATTTTAGTTAGTGATATCAAATTAGTTAGATGATAAGTAAAGTGAAAGAGTTCAACTTACGCATGAATACAAGGGGCAATGTAAATTATTTTCTTGGATGCATCAATCAACCGTTAAATTTAAGTTTGAGTGTGCATTGATATATTCTCATACTTTTGTATAACTTGAGGCTTAAGAAAACCATAATATTATTGTTACCCGTATTGACACTTAACTCATTTAGATACCTACATTCATACAAGTTCACAAGGTTTAGCTTGAATTCACAAAATATAAGTTAAATGAAAAATATAAATTTAGAGTATACTTACATCATCCAAAGTTGAATGACTACAATATTCAACATCTAATTACCCTGGATTATTTTAAACAAATTTGACATGTTTATGTACAATGGTATATCACCATTGTCAACACCAAAGATTGTTGCATCCCAAAGAATGGCACAAAGTGCTTGAAACAAATCAGACGAAGCCATAATCAACTCTTGAATTGGATTTACATTTTGGTCAGGTTAGGGTCGAGCTTTGACTCATCCTTGGGCTCAAGGCTTGAATAAGACGCAATTGGGGACTTTTATCTAATCTTAGGGTCCTGCAAAACATACTAACAAACTTAAATATGAGGTGTGTTAAAAGTTATGTAATAATGTAATTAAGAAAAACATGCTTTCTTTGTTAGAATTGACTTAATTAAGTCTTCCAACCATGATATAAATGTTCCAAGTGTGTCTCCCACTACTTGCACCTCCACTGTGGGCACTAGTACTGGAGTAGTGGCATCTCCAATTTCTTCAACCACCATTCTAACCAAATCATCAATGCACCCACTCGCCCTTAAATCTTCGGTAACTTGTCCACATACTGTTATCACAAATGGCTTTGATGCATAAAGATTGTTGAAGATGTGAAGGATTAACGAAGATTTGATGAAGATATGAAGGATTGATAAAGGTTGATTGATCTGATCAAGCTTGAAGTGGACATTGAACTAGACTATTTGCAAAGTTCTTGAAGCTTAACTTGAAGACTATTTGACATAGAATAAGTGTCTTGTGTTTGGTTGCAGTCTTCAATCTATTAAAATGGTTTTTAACATGTTAAATGATTTGTTGTTATAGTTTTGCAAGTAACATATTGATTGGCTGAAATATTATTCAATTAACTGATTTCATTTAACTTAAGTTAAATAATCAAATTGAACAAAATTTTCAACATGTTCAACATATCAGCTGACAAACTATAAAGCCTTAATTTTCAGAGAGAATGAAGTGAGATTCAGTTTTAGCCCGAAATCAATTTGATACTTTTGGAAAATCTCGTTCTTTGTGAACTTCTCAATGTTGGATATGTGTGTGATCAATCATCTTTGAAGGTTTAAAGTTGTGATTGCTCTTGGTTTGAGGTTGGGAGATAGGTTCTTGGTTGGTTAGGAAGAGTCACCATTGAGGTTTGATCTCTTTTAAGCTTCTGTGTTGTTCCTAGTGGGATTCCAGATATGCAAGAAAGGTTCTTGTGATATCTTGTGTGTGGTCCTCGTGGCATTCAAGAGTCTTGGTGTGTTGTTTTGATTTTCAAAGTGTAATCTTTTAAGGATTTTTATAAATTTTGATATAATGGAAAGTCAGACTCAAGATACCCTAACTAATTAGATGTAACTCAGTTACGAGTGAACCGGTATAAAATATGCTTGCATTGGTTTAAACTTTTTTATCTTAATTTTTTATTTGTTAAAATCATCAAGAAAATCAACTTAATCAATCTTTCTTTGTAATTTTTACATGTGTGTATAATAAGTTGATAAAACATTATGTCTGTTATTAATTGAAAGTATGTATGAGATATTGATTAGATTTGAAATATTATGTTAATTGAGTTTTCTACATACTTATTATCAATAATTCAATATGTTGATCCTACTTTTCAATATGTTGAATTGTGTGATTTCTATGAATACTCAGTGTTGGTATTTTCAATCAGTTGACTTTGTTTTTAATTCGTTAAAATGTGTGATTTAGAAATGGTAGATTGCTAAAATCTTGGTCAATCAGGTAAAACATTCGCTTTAGGCCTCTGTGAAAAAAAAAAGGTCTCAAACAAATATTTTTTTCAGTGCTAAATTTTTTTTATTAAATTAATTATAAAATTATGTTTAAGAAAAAAAGTTTCAGAAATATTTTTAGTACTTAATTATAAAATTATGTTTAAGAAAAAAAGTCCTAAACACATTTGGTACTAGTATACCTCAATTAAATTAATTATAAATTTATGTTTGATAATAAATTTAATTTAATTATTATTATTGTCTGCTAATCTTTATTGGTATTAAAAGTGATATCTAATGAGTTAAAACTTTTTTCGATAAAATATAATTTTGTTTAAAAAGGAAAAATGATTAGTTATCTTTATTCTCTAATTATCAATTTTAATTCTATTTTCTTCTTTTATCTATCAATGACTTCAATTTTGATTTGATTTTAGGGTTAAATATGTTTTTGGTCCCTCAAGTTTCAGTGAATTTTGGAATTAGTCCCTCATCAAAACTTTATACCAATTTAGTCCTTCATCTTTTAAAATGCATGAATTTAGTCCTTTTAACCAAATTTTGTTAAGTTTATTTGACGTTTCAAGCACATTTCATGATAGTATTTAAGTTAACATTGAAACAAAAATGTGTCAAACAATGTAAATAATTTAAATACTATCATAAAATGCGCTTGAAACGTCAGATAAACTTAACAAAATTTGATTAAAGGGACTAAATTCATGCATTTTGAAAGATGAAGGACTAAATTGGTCAAAAGTTTTGATGAGGGACTAATTCCAAATTTCGCTGAAACTTTAAGGACCAAAAACATATTTAACCCTTGATTTTATTCTTTTATCTCTACGTGACTTAAACTTTTGTTGTATTTTCTTCTTTTATATCTTCGTGACTTCAATTTTGGTTTTATTTTTTTCTTTTATCTTTGTGACTTTAATTTTGATTATATTTTCTTCTTTTATCTCTCTATGTGACTTCAATTTTGATTTCATTTTACTCTTTTATCTCTACGTGACTTCAATTTTGGTTGTATTTTCTTCTTTTATCTCTTCGTGACTTCAATTTGATTTTATTTTTTTCTTTTATCTCTCAGTGACTTCTTATTTATTGATTCCACTCATTGTCTCTTCTCACTTTCTTCTATTCTAGAGTTATTCTTTCGAGAGTGTTGGCAAATTCCATTCTTGAATCTGATATTGTTGGTGTGTACCAATATTTTTATTTTCATTTTTGGTTAGTGTGTTTTTCTTTCTAATTGTATTGATGTTGTTTTTATTCAATTTATTAAATTTGTATTAGGATTAAAAATGTTTTTTTTTGCCTGATTTTGTTTAGAAATTAGGGTTTAAGGTTCTAATTGAGAAGAACAAAAAAAAATTAATTGTTTTTATCAACGATTAATCTCAAAATAAACTTTGCAGGTTTATGAAAAAGTTGAGACTTGAGAAAGAGAAAGAAACTTGAGATTTGCTGATAGCACAAGTCTACAATCGAGTTTACTTTCTTGACAACCAAAATCAGGTTTTATTGTTTTAATCCATTATTTTTATATACTTATTTTTTTTTTAATGGTTTATATATTATAATTTTTTATTTCATATAAAAAATATGGATAATTCAACTAGAAAATTTGAATTAGTCTATTTAAAAATCTGAGAAAAGTTGAGAGTTTAATTACATCACAAAAAGAATTATGAATAAATTTATAAAAATAAATAAGAAAAATAGATTAAAAAATATAAGTGGGTAACAATATTCGTCTAGATGATTTACGTGTACATCTGGTGTCTCATCTGCATGTATGTGTATAAATAACATTGTATTTGTAGAGTTTTTATTACATATTCATATAATCTGCCGAGGATTGCATTCAAGGAAGAAATATTTCTCCAAAATTGAATTACAATGAAGATCATATTCTCAGTTCTTCTAATTATGCTACTTTCCATCGGAATTGGTATGCTTTGAATTTCATTTGTTGATGTTACAATTCGTTGATAAATTTTGTTTTTTTTCCTTTTTTAGGCTGACCCAATGTAAAGAGATTGAGTCAGACGATATCAGCAACAAAAACTAAATTCATCATTCGGTTATTCTTAAAAAGATTACTGTGTTTTTAAACTGTGTTTTTGGTTGTTGCAGAAAATGAAGGGCCAATGAAAGTTGCAGAGGCAAAGTTCTGTGATGTAGAGTTGTATAATTACTGTGATCATAGCTGTTACACTGATTGTCCAAAGAAGTATGGACCAAAAGCTGTTGGTATGTGTAATTTTAATCCTCAAAAGTGCATATGCCGTAGACCGTGTTAATTAGGTGATGATGATCACTTCATTTTCCAATTAATCAAAGTTTGTTAATGTAAAAGGCATGGTGGATTCAAAGAATAAAATTGTTATTTCTTTATTATGTGTCTTTGTTTATCATCTTTTAGTTTCTTTTTCATAAAACAATTGTATCAAGTACTTAATGGATAAAAACTACAAATATTTAAACCTACATCACTAGAAAAAAGTGCTAACTCTTTTGGGTTCAAATTGTTCTTTGTGACAATTAAAAATTGTTGCGGATCTTACCCCAAATTTTGGAGGGGCCAAAATAATATAATTCTTTAATCATTAGATTGTTGGATCATTAATATAATGTTTTAAAGATTGGTTTCTCTAACCGAATAATTTGATATTTAGTATAATGTGAAAAATATAATATATCTTGTTTCCATCGTCACGAATAGCTTCACTTTTATCACTTTTGAATAATGAATTTATTCTTTAATTCTTCATCAATATACCTATTTTTTAAAATAATATTAAAAATAATTTATCATACATTACTAAAAAATTTGAGAAGCGTAAATATTAAAGGAAAAATATAGTATAGTTAAGTCACAAATAAATATCGGTTATGAAAAAACACATAATACATTAGTTTTCTTTTATATTTATAAAAAATGAATATACCAAAGGCTCATGAGATAAAAAAAAAATGCTAACTATCAAATTAATATTTCATTACCAAGTAAAATAAAAGATAATCACTTTTCTTTTCTTCAAGAAATAAATAAGAGAAATGAGAAATGAGAGAAAAAATAATTACCTTTTCTCTTAAAAAAAATATGAGAGTGAGAGATGAGTACAATTTTTGTAAAACTAAGAAGACAATAAGAAAGGACATAAAAATATCTTAATAAATATTTGATTTAATTATTCTTTTAGTTATTGTTTTAGTTCAAAAATGTTAAGTTGGTCCTCCAATTTTGTTTAGTTTCAATTTGATTATGAATTTTGAAAAATTGATGCAATTTAGTTATTTTTATTAAATTTCTTGAAACAGATCAATATTTTTTCATCAAAATTAAAGTTGTAAATAAAAATAGGTTGTTTTGTTGGTGTAATTAACATAATCTCACTAACAATCTTGATGAAAATCGTTGATCCGCTTCAATAAATTTAACAAGAATAACCAAATTGCATCAATTTTTCAAAGGTCGAGATCAAATTAAGACTAGAAAAAACTTAATGACCAACTTGACATTTTTAGATAAAAATAGTAACCCAAAAATTAATTAAACCTAAATATATTTATTCTTTATATATTTAATTTTATGTTTTATTATCTATTAACATTAATTGGTTATATTTTATAAAAGAAATAAAAAGACAAACAATTTAATTTTCATCTATTTATAAAATATATTACCTATAATTTAAAAAATTCAAAAAAAAAATTCAAAATTTTCAAAATGTATATAACTTTAAAAAAAATTCAAAATCTTGTGGGGGCCATGGCCTCCTAGCCTTTAAAATGCTCGGCCATTGATTGTCACAAGTTTTATTTTTGATGACTAAAGTAATTGGCAGAAATACGTGTCAAAATATGTTCTTCATAATTCACTAGCAAAAACATAGATGTTATCACACATGAATGTTTGTATATTTTAATTTTCATAGTTATTAAATATAAAATTAAAAAAATAAAATATATACACAAAAAGAAGTTTTAAAATAATTGTTAAGACAAAAAAATTAAAGGTAAATTATTTATAAATAATTAATTTTTAAAATAAAATTAAAGATAAAACTAAAATAATGAAGTGTGAACATAAAAAAGTATCCTTTTATATATTGTTATAAATGAATAATTGTGATATTTTTGATAAAAATGAATAAATAGGAATTGAGAATTAAAAAACGTTATTAGTTACAATAGTATGTATTGGCATTCAAATGTTATTTAAATGTTTGCTTTATTAACAGGTTGAACCATTACAAATATTTATATATGATTGACAAATCAAGATGATAATTTTTACGTTGTAATAAAAGGTCGAAATACCATTATCTTAAAGAAAAAACAATTCGATTATTAACCCACAACAATTCAGTCTGTGAACATATATAATACAAAAACCATTAAAAACTATAAATAGGACCGGACAAAATTAATTTAACTGCATTAAATTACAATTAACTACACTATATTAAACTAAAAATGATTTAACTGCATTAATTTATGGTTCAGTTTCACTTAACTATTAAGTAATGAGTAATTGCACTAAACTGTTTCATCTATTTTTCTTTTCTATTGAATCCCGTTCTCTCCTATATACACTATGCATCACACTTTCTGACAAACTTTCTCAAACAATATTATCTTCACAGTAGTGAATGCTAAAATGTTACAGAGAGCACACACAGAATAAAATAGTTTGGCCTTAATAATTAAGGTTTTTTCTATAAAGAAAAAGGGAGCTAAGCAAATTTTCTCAAAAAAAATAGCAATGAAAAAGTAGTTTTAAAAATAGGAAGAAAAAGCTTTAAGAAAAAAAATTATATTATAGGCTTAATTAGTGATTTAGTTCTTTATTTTATTGGTTGGGTTTAATTTGGTCTTCCAATTTTTTAAAAATGTTCAATTTGATCATTTTCGTTAAGTTGATGTTCACATCATGCCTATACATCTCATGTGTCATTTTTGTGAAAATTTTAATATTTTTTAAAACTTTTTAAATTTTTTATTCTAAAAAACATAAACTGTCACGTGTCAAACTATGGTCCTACCATGTGTTAATTCATGAAATTTTTAATTTTAATTTTATTTGTTTTATTATTTAATTAAAAAATGCCACGTGACCCTGGACGGATCTTCTTAGGAGCATGGAGGGAGCCCCCAAAATTTTGAAATTTTTTTAATTATATATATATATATATATATATATATAATATAAAAATATTTGATTTTTTTTAAATTGTAGGTAGTATATTTTAGAAATTGATGAAAATTAAATTGTGTATCTTTTT
>Ga0214543_1008520_pt1 | contig 16708 bp, 7 predicted proteins | sample CNSS2metaG_FD_160094 | JGI IMG/M metagenome (GOLD analysis project Ga0214543, IMG submission 160094) | Root nodule microbial communities from cowpea collected in UCLA plant growth center, Los Angeles, California, USA - CNSS2 | ecosystem: Host-associated > Plants > Roots > Nodule | place: USA... | reverse complement strand
GTTAAGCCAGGAATAATGAATGTCTAATTTAATAATATAACATAATTTGACAAATCAAGTCTTTGTTTAAAATTAATTATAATAAAATATTAATATATCTATATATTAATAAATAAAGTTTAAAATAGTGTAGTTTCACTATTTAAATTTTAAAACATATCATAATAAAGTTTCCCATTGATCCAATGAAGTCACTTTATTTAATTGCATAACTGATATAATCTTCAATTTCAACCATTGGTTTAAATAATTGGAATTGTTGTGAGAATTCTTGAGGTTACATATGTTAAGCCAGGAATAATGAACGTTTAATTTAATAATATAACATAATTTGAAAAATCAAGTCTTTATTTAAGTTTAATCGTAATAAAATATTAATATATGTAGTAATAAATGACATAAAAAAAATTATTTTTAAATAAAATAAAGCCTAACTTAACCTTACTTATTTGGACGCGTAATTGGAAAAGTCAGGGGAAAATCATGAAATGATAGAGTTTAATTTTATATTAGTATATTAGTATTTAGTTGTTGTCATGCTAGTCTTCAACGGATCATTCTCTATCTGTCAACTTATTTTGCTATCATTTTTTTTATTGATTATGACAACAATTTAACTTTTATTATTAAATTTATTTGTGATCAAATCACTTCTTTTATACATAAGCTAACAACAATAATCATAATTACAATATTAATATTATTAATATTAGAAAGAGCAAAAGAGAAAATAACAAAACGATGAGTAATTTCAATCTCTTTGCATGTAAGTGTAGCAAATTCCTATCATAACAAACACACCAGACAAAAAGAAGACACGTAAAATTGTTGTTATGCACATTTCAGAGACGACCAATGTGATAGATGGCATCATCTTCTCCAATAACAAGAAATGACAGCTTTTAACGAGGCCACAACCAACATATAAATAACCATTGAACAAAAGTATCTTTGGAAATGAAGTCCAAACACTTACATTATACATAGGCCGGCCTCACCAGCTCATTCTTTGTGGGAACGATGTTGTCCTTGTCAATGTCACCCCACAAAATGCTTAACATTTCTCAATTCCCTTCATCTTCTTTATCCTTTTTCTTCTGCTTCTAAACTCACCAACCAAAACCTTCTCATGGCGCATATGCATATGCTACACTGCTTCTGTCTTCTCATCCTCTTCACTTGCTTTTGGCCTTCACTCGCTGACAATGCTCAAGTTCTGATAAACTTCAAGAGATTCTTGTCCAATGCTGATGCTTTAAGCAACTGGGGGAACCAATCTATTGGTGTGTGTAGCTGGACTGGTGTACTGTGTTTCAATCAGAGTTTTCATGGCTTGAGATTAGAACACATGGGACTCGGTGGCACTGTTGACGTAGACACGCTGCTTCAGTTGTCTAATTTGAACAGCTTTAGTGTCATCAACAACAACTTTGAGGGTCCAATGCCTGAATTCAAGAAGATTGTGAGTTTAAGGGCTTTGTTTCTGAGCAATAACAAGTTCTCTGGTGAAATCCCAGATGATGCTTTTGATGGCATGATACGTCTCAAGAGAGTGTTCTTGGCTGAAAATGACTTCACGGGTCATATTCCCACGTCCTTGGTCGAATTGCCTAAACTTTTGGATGTGGATATACATGGAAATAGTTTTGAAGGAAACATACCAGAATTTAAACAGAGTGATTTCAGAGTGTTTAATTTGTCTTACAACAAGTTAGAGGGTCGAATACCAGAAAGCTTAAGCAGCAAGGATCCAACTTCATTTGCTGGTAAGTTGACAACCATCTATACTCTCTATAGTTTCCACTTACCTAGTTTTCATTTGTTCTTTTTCGTTATTTGTTGCCGTTTATGTTACCCTTATTTGGAACATTCGATGACATGTTGACATCAGTGTTAAATGTCGGAATCTTATCTTAATCAAGGAAATTTAATTATGGCAACGACTATCTGAAGAAAACTCTTCCTTCAGCATTTGAATGCAAACTTGAATCAAATAGTCCATGATAATGAATTCATGGTCAGGTCCAAGTGCTCATTTTTTGATCTAATTTTTCTAGTGAAACAGGTAATCAAGGTCTATGTGGAAGTCCTCTAAGCCCCTGCGTTGGAAACCCCACCCCACCCGCGAAACCTGATCAACCACCAGATTCAAATACAGGGAAAGAAAACAAGAAAAAACGCATTATTTTAACAGTTATTGTAGTGGTGGGGGTGATTGTGCTGGCTTCAATACTAGCACTCGTGATCATCCGTTACCGTCGAAAGAAACCCGTGCTGGTCAAAGATGCACAACCCCAACCCCAGAACGTTACTCCGTTTTCTAGCGAGTCCAAATCCATTGTTGTGACAGCTGAATCCAAGAAAAGTGAAGACGGAGGGTTGAACTTCGTTGGGAACGAGAGGGAGGGAATTGACCTGCAAGACCTGCTAAGGGCCTCGGCTGAAGTTCTGGGGAGTGGCAGTTTTGGATCCACGTACAAGGCCATGCTTCTGAACGGGCCGGTGGTGGTGGTGAAGAGATTCAAGAACATGAACGACGTGGGGAAGAAAGAGTTTTTTGACCACATGAACAGGCTCGGAAAATTGTCACACCCGAATCTACTCCCTCTCGTTGCATTCTACTACGGAAAAGAAGAGAAGCTTTTGGTTCATGACTTTGCTGAAAATGGCAGCTTGGCCAGTCATCTTCACGGTATGACCCATTACTGTTATCGTTATTTTACTCTTAAAAATCTGAACTTTAGATTCAGTTTCTTAAAATTTTCCATACCCATTTGGGCAATGTTGTCTGTAATTGATTTGTAGGAAGGAGTGGTGTTGAGTTGAACTGGGGAACTCGTTTGAAGATCATAAAAGGAGTGGCGAGGGGATTGGCATATCTGTACAGGGAGTTCCCCAACCAAGCTTTACCGCACGGTCATCTGAAATCGTCGAACGTTGTACTGGACGGTTCCTTCGAGGCTCGTTTGGCGGAGTACGGACTTGTGGCGGTGGTGGAGAAGAGCCATGCTCAGCAGTTCATGGTGGGTTACAAGTCTCCAGAGGCGAGCCAGTTTGAGAAGCCGAGCGAGAAGAGCGACGTGTGGTGTCTGGGGATTCTGATACTGGAGCTTCTGACGGGGAAGTTCCCTGCGAGTTATCTGAGGCATGGGAAGGGAGCGAGTGAGGATTTGGCGGCGTGGGTGAACTCCATAGTGAGCGAAGGGTGGAGCGGGGAGGTGCTTGATAAGGGGATTCCTGGGAGAGGGAACGGAGAGGGTGAGATGGTGAAGCTGTTAAGGATTGGAATGGGGTGCTGCGAATGGAGCTTGGAGAGTAGGTGGGGTTGGAAGGAGGCTGTGGCAAAGATTGAGGAGTTGAAGGAGAGTGATGATGGTGGTGAAGGTGGAAGTGAAGGGGATAATCTCTACTCACTTTCTACCAGTCTCGATGACTTCTCTCTCTCGCACTCTATTTCATGATCAATGGATGTTCCTCGTCTTCGTTCTTCACCAGTGTTCTTCGTATCTGGCTTTCAAACTGTTCATTTATTTTGTATAATACAATTTTTAGCCTTGGATTACGTAATAAGTTGTTGGTGTTGAGATGAACTGTGTTAGCTCCGTAAAACTTTCAAAGTTGAAAGGGGAAAAATAATTATTGAATAAGATGATAATAAACTTCAATCCATTCTTTTTATCAGGCCGCATTGACATGTGTTCTAATTATTTTCCGCGTTAATTTACAAAAGGTTTTTTTTTTTTTTATATTATTGATCTGGATTTTTTTTTTAAATTATGGATAAAGGTTAAGTCATGTTTGATCAAGATTTTATTTTGAAGTCGTCAATATCTTCGAAGACTCTCTTCTGTTGAAGTCACTGATACTAAAAATAATGATACTGTAACAATTAAATTTTAACAATTTTTTCTCATAACTTAAAACGATATATTTTAACTAAATTTAAAATATCAAAAATAAGAAAAATGAAAATGGAAAGTCAATTCAAAAATGATAATTCAGATTATAAAAAATTATCAAAATTTAATTATTATAGTATAATTTTTCAATACTAAATAGTACTTTAAAATTTTTAAAATTGAAATCTCTAATAATATTATCGACACACTAATCAGTACTTAACCTATCCGTACTTTTTAAAAAACATACCCATCCATAATATAAAAAAAATTAACTTTTTGATAAATTAACCTATTCTCAGGCTGCATTATTGCTTGCTGTGGTTGCTTTTAACATCACACTTTCTATAGTTTAAGACAAGTGTTTGTTTTTTAAGTTTTTAATAATTAAAATAAGATTATAAAAATCAAATTTTTAATATATATATCTTTTGTAAAAAATAAATGATTTGATTTTAAAGAAACTATATCCATCATTTTTAAAATAACATTCATACTATTTTTTTTAAATGGTTAGTACCACTTTATTAAATATATCAACCATTTTATTAGATACATAAAGAATATATATAATTTTGTTGATAGTAGTTTTTAACATTAATTTAGAATAATCAAAATAAGAATTTTATGTTCTACACTCATGAGAAAAGACCTATAAAAAATTGGACTCATTGAAGCAATAATAAGCCCTTTGGGCTTGGATCCGATTGGTATAGAGGGCCCGTGTCTGAGAAGGAAAAAAAGCAGAAGGGTAATGGCGCGAGTATGTGTGAACTCCACATTCCCGCGCGCACTTAATTTTGCGATTCATCGCCACTCTAACTTCTCCCTCGTTATCTTCCCTGTAAAGTCTCTTTACTCTAAGATGTAAGTGTCCTACTTTTACTCTTTAGTGTGTTGTTGCTCTTTCTACACTGCAATTCACGTGTGAGATTAACTGCATTCGGTTACAGTTACGGTTGCCGGCGAAGGGAACGATCGGTGACTGGTGGTGTTAGGGCTTTTGAATCCTCTTCTGCTAAACCTATGAGTTGGTGCGATGGCGTTCAGGAACCACGGGCTCTTGTCGCGCCTGGTAAATTTACGTCTCACTGGTTCTTTTTGTTATTTTCTGTTCTTATTTATTTCCATCTATAAAATTATAATCACTTCTTAGACAGAATACACGAACAGGAAAGCAATACCAAAATTATTTTTTATACAAATAGGCTGGTGTGTTTTTGGTTTCCGATGGCACTGGTAATGTATTGCTGCCGATAATTTATTTCGATTTATATTACTATTATGAGACCATATTGTGATTGTTATACGCCGTTTAGAGATTTTTTTAAATATTTTTTGCATTACTTTACTATCAGTTTTAATGCGTGTTATTTAATTATTTATTATGCGAGTGAAGATCCTGGCACCGATGGAAATGGTTCGGGACAGATGATAATGCTCCGCCATCCCAAATCTGGTAATTTGAAGAATATCCACTATATTATGTACTTCTCGTAGTGTTTTGTTACTTATTTATATAAATATTGTTTATTGTGATTTTTCTACCTCAATTGATTACAATTTGTTAGTCCTGTCAATCACATCACATCACGCACCATTTTTCTATAAATCTTTCTCAAGGAATTAGAGTTTATTAAGGCTTTCTGAACGTGCGTTCTCTTTCAGTTTTTACATATTTTTCGCTTCTCTGATAGGAAATGCAACGCAGTATCTGTTTGCAAATGGAATGCTTCAAGAACTTCACTGGTTTAAGAACTTGTATGGATCTTGGTTTTTGGGAGATTATATAACTGAAGGTAGAGATGTTTGATTAGCTTACGTGTGAATTATGCATTTTGCATTGTTATTCATGCTTGTATTGCATTAGGTACCTTACTTTCTCTCATTGATCTCTTATCTAGAAATCTTTTACTTTTGTTCTTCCTGCTCTGCAAATGCCATGTTCTTGTACTCCTAATCAACACAAAAAAATCGAAAAATCTCTTGTTCTTTGTCGTATTGAAAGCATTGTGTTTCCTCTTGTCATGTCAGTAGTCTCTAATCTCCAGGTCTTTCACTCTTGGAGAAACTAAGCAGCACTTTAAACAGAAATTTTAATCGTTATTGTTTTTGTGCCCCAACAGATGGTCGGTTGTATTTATCCACACCAATTGATCCTGTTTTCATCATGTTGCCTATATTTGAGGAAGCCAGAATGAAGGTAATGAGTTTTATATTTCTTTTGAACCATGGGAATTCGAAGACATTTCTTATTTCTGAAGTATTTTCCATTTGCTTATCCTTGATCAACTATTAAACAGAACAAAAGTTTTAATTGCTCATATGACACCTTATGCTTAGAACCCACCCAAACTAATAACTATTGGTTTATATCCTCAAAGAAACCTCTACGCACAAAAATTCATGATATCCCTTGTTTGTGAGGTCCGCATGTTTGTGAATGGATTAATTAGGTCTAGACTGTATTTTCACCCCAAAAAATTACATCTCTGAATGTCACTGGTTTCCTTGAAATGCACGCAGAAAGGGGATGATCTTGGGAGGTTCAGGCAATTGGATGAGATATTATTTATTGATGGCTATCCAGGATATATGCAGTTAATGTCTGTTGTGGAGAATTGCATGCGACTTGTTTCTGAAGTCAAAGGTGGCTATATTCGTGTACTCTTTCTATTTACAACTTGAGTTTGAAAGTTTGCCATGTTTTCTTATGATTTAAAGTTATTTATTGCGCGGATATTGGGGAAAGAAATTGAGAAGTTTGTTGTTGACTTTATGTCGTTTATAATGTTGATGATATAAAAATATATTGACAAAATTGTTAATCATTTTCTTGTTTCTAATTCTCATGGTTTTCTAACGTCATGCATATGCAGAAGTTGGATCCTCAAAATTCTTCAGACTTGATGACTCAAAGGTTCTACGTTGGTTGTGCTATAAGGTTTGTCTATATTTCCTTGACTGTCATTTGGTTTATATGATATTTGGCCTATGGATGCCTGAACTTCATGATGTGTTTTTGCGAAAATGTAACCAACACTGAAACATGTCTCGTCGATTTCATATTTGATTGTTGATACATGCATCCACCTATAAAGCAATATAGGAGATAATTAAATTGCTTGTAGTTTGCTTTCAAACTTCTATTTATCTTTGGCTGATGTTTGGCGCCATCTTTGATTTAAATGCTTGAAAACCTTTTAGCTGTCGGAAGTTTGTTAACTTGGTTTGTCTTATTTTAGGTTTGTCAGCTAAAACAGACACTACCCAATTTGGACAAAAACTATGCCGTTCAGTCAGAGAAAGACACATGTAAAGTGTTTATTATCATTCTGTCTTCTGTTGGCTTTTGGAGAATTTTATTCTGCTGAGGTTAAATACTTAGTCAAGTGTTTTTATCTTTTGGAAAAAGATATAAATACTTTGTATATGGAAAAGGAAGATATTTTAATATGGTAATACTTTAGAGATTTATCATGCCTTTTACTGTATTGTGTCTGTATGCATGGGAGACAGTGATGAGGGATACAATGACATCTTGTAGAACTAACATTTTTATTTTATGTAAAGGCTAAAATATTTGAGGAAAGAGATACTATACTCTATAATGCCTTGAAATGAATAATTGCATGTTGTGCTGTTTGTTAAACCTGGGAGATAGAAATAGGATAGTTGAATCTATCCTTTTTGTTAACAGGCTATCTATCTTCTTCCTTGCTATGTGAAAATATGCTAATGGTCACTGTTCCCCCCTCTTATTTGAGGGATTACCAATCAAGAATACAGTTCCCTCATTCTGTATTGTGGCATGAGCAAAATACACGTCTATGTTGATGCTTCATTGTAATCGTGTATTTAAATAATTGGACCACCAATACTATCCCTTGATAATAAACAGTAATCTGGATGCTGTTCTTAATACTTTAAACATGCATATCTGGCCTTTTTGTTTCACTGTTTTTGCTGTGCATTGACGCACTTGTGTTACCGATGCAGTGATTGATGCAGTCTCTATATTAGGAGAGTATTTGAAGGAAAAGCCTTGGTTGGAGCTTTTGTGTAACCATCTTAAGTATAGCCTTTTATAATGTCTTATTTTAAAGATTTTTCCTGAATATTCCTTGTGGTGATAAACTGTAAGAGAAACCATAGAGGGATATTCCTTAAGAAGATTTATTTTGCAGGATAAATATACTTGAGGTTACTGGAAAAGTACAAGTAAATGCTGAAGGAAGTAACCCAGGTTTATGTAACGAATTACAGGTATTTGCTTGGAGGGAGGAATAATAAGTGTTTGGATTTGTTATTCATTTTGAACTAATTTGTATAGCATTGATTATCAGGAACAACGGAGTGAAGATAAGAAGGCTACAACTGCAAAGAAAGGTAGACCAGCGAAGAAGGTAAAATTGGAGACAGAATCACACAACATCAAAGACATGTTTACGAGGGCCTCCCGAAAGAAAAGCTAACATTCCCTTCCCTTCCCATTCTATTGGTGGAAACGTGTCATTGTCTTAGTGTATCATTTTTTAGTCCTGCAAGTAGTGGATAAGCATTGAGTCAGCTCCTGCTTTGTACGTTCCAAAAGTGCTATTTTTTTAGATTCTATGATTATTTATTATCAATTTCACCTTATCTAATTTTACAAGTGAGGAGAAAAGTTGGTAAAATAAATCGGACTCAGGACCGATTTGAATAACCAACCCATAAAATAGATCGGATTATATTTGAAAATAGTAATTTAAATTAAAGTAGATAAAAATACCTGTTTTATCTGATGTTTAAACGGGTCTAGACCAAATTATATAGAATTTGGTTTATTATCTTTAACAAGAATGATTATGATTAGAAAAATAAAAAGAAATAGTTTTGTTAGAATATGTATACTCATTTTTTTTTAATTATTAAACCTAAAATCGAAATTATTTTTATTTATTTAACTTAACCTTTAAATATGTATCTTTAGTTTAGAATTAATATTTTAGTATATTTTTTTTAAAAAAATTGGATTAATATATTTCTTTTTAGTTTGATGTGTTCGGGTTTGGCCGAATAAATTTTTCCGTAATACTATACCGTTGGGTTCTTGAATCCGAATTAGGATACTTTTTATGGAGGAGTCCAGTGTACCTCCAAAATAACTTGAGGTCTTTTTGTCCTATTAGATCACTGCCCTGATTTAATAGCCTCGTTCGTTACCCTTATCTCATCTCACATCTTGTTCAGTCATCTAATTGAAAATACTTTATTTTAGATAGCTGTAGAACGCAACACTTTATGTAGACATTTTCATTAAATGTAATATCATTCCTTCTTAAATTTTATAATGTAATATAAAATAATCAGTAGAATAAGGTTGAGAATTTAAGACACGACCTTACACTTCTTTTTTCTCAAGGTAAGGATCTATTTTTTTTATCTCGTTATTTCTTGGATTTATGTATTACAATTGTATATAGTATTCTTTTAAATACATTTGTTTATATTTTATAAAAAAACATTAAGTAATTAAGCAAATATTCGTCAACCTACCGAGATTGGCTAGTTTGTATATAGTTTTAAGTTTATATTCTTAAACTTCATTATCACTACACGAATATATTTAATATCTTAAAAATACTTAATAATTTAATAAACGTGAAAGAAAAATAGTAAAAATTAGTAACATCGTTTGGTTAACTGATTAAACTAAAGAAAACCAAATAAGTTATAAGTGGAGCAGGGTATCTCTATCTCATATGAGCTTGTATTTATCAACGATTTTTTATTAATAATACAAAAAAATGAATTCAATAAAAAAACATTAAGCTTAGCTTACAAAAGTAGATAAAAATATATATAACAATCATCAAACTTATTAAGTTATAAATTGTAAAATACCAATCTATATATAATTTATAACTTCAATATTCAATAAGACAATTCAAAGCGTAAACATTTATTAAAGTTGTTGATAAATTAGTAAGACTTTAATCTTTAAATCAAGTGATAAAGCAATTAAAGTTTCAAATATGATGATGCTACTTTAAATATGGAATAACTCCTAATTTTGTGAGTTAAGGTTATATATTTGACAAGTAAAAGTAAATTATCAAGAATTGACCTGATGGACAGATTAAATAATTATCAAATAATGTATTAGGTTATTATTGAACTATTATACTTAAATTATTTTCTTTGACGAATGTTACATAAATATTAATGATAAAAATACATACTTCTTTTTAACTCATCACTTTATAAAACTTGTTTTCACGATTTTTTATTTATTTATGCCATTTTTTAAATATTTAGACAATTCTTGTGGTTTTCTTCAAATAGTTTAGTGACATAAACTTTAACTTTATCACCACATAAAATCATTTAAAGACATACATTTTAAAAATTTTTTTATGTGTTGTTTTTGTTATGTGATAATATTTGGCTATCATTTTTAGAAAAAAAAAATCAGATGTTAAGAAATATTATTTTGAAATTAAGAAAATAAAAAAATATGAAATTGTATGCATAAAATTAGGTCTGCACATGGGATAATGTCAGTGTACATATTCATCTATTGCCTAACTTTTATGCCCATCATGTATAAAAATGTTCTTCTATTGAAAGGAGTTATTTTTTGATTAATTTTAATTTTAAAATGAACTTATCCAATAAGTTATATACTAAATTTAATTCCATCTCTTTATATATATATATATATATATATATATATATATATTTCAGTGTGACACTGAATTAATCATCACTTTTAATGTTATATTTATAGGATTATGATATTTTGAGAAACTTTCTTTTGATAGAATTTATTTTTTAACATATACTAACTTTTTTTTTTCAATTTATATCAAATTTATATGTATGGTTAAAAATTTGTCAACAAAATTTTATTAAAAAATGATTTTTTTTTTATTTACATGAGCATAAGTTAAAATCATGACATAAATTAGTTTTTGAGCCGTGTACCAGGCATTTAAGTTTGTTCGATAGTGTTTTCAACAAAGACACGACAAAAACTTGCTTCCATTCCGCGGTGTGGGACTCATGACCAGAAAACAAAATCTTCAATCATAGACAATAGTAAGCATATTATTTACTCAAGATAAATATTTATTTAGTTTTCCAACACAAAATCCACACTATTACTTTTATGAATATAGTTGACCCTTATCATAAAATTTTATATTTATAATAATCTAACTCAGTTGAAAAGTAAATAAAATTTTCAAAAAAAAATAAAAAATTAAGAATCAAATTCTGACACATTCGGACAATGTAGACACAATGATTTGTCACCTTATCCGGTTCACAAGTGTAGCATATGCCCAATCTCCGGAACATTTAGTTTTCAAGAAAAAACGACATCAATATTGAACCAAAGACTAAAACGAAAAGAAAGGAAATTTCTAACTGTAACATGCGAGCTTGCTGATAGTTACTTCGCGAAAATTAACATTAATTTCAGGTTGTAAGGATGGTGCTGCTGAATAAATAAACCCACATGTAAAAGAACATATAATCTATAAATATAACTGTTACGAGTTTTTTTTTTTTTAAATTAAGTAAAAGAATCCACTTTTTTTTTTTTTTTATGTGTGCAGTGAATAGGATTGAGTCTTATTGATCACGTCAGTGTAACATTTAAAGTTGTTCTCTGTTCCAACGCTCTGTATCATCTCCTTTCCTCTTGGAGACTCAACCTCTTCCTCCTTCTTCCTATCCACTGTTCTTCATCTTCAGCTGCAACTTCAAAAGGTAATTAATTTACTTCAAAGTTTGAAACTTTATCCATCAACCAGTCACTTTTTTACTTGCAGCACAAGGGCCACTCATCATCACTTCTTCTATTTTGGATTGCTTCTGCAGCAGTTTGATCATACCCCACTTCCTCTCCCCTTTTAAAGTGTGTGAGGTTTATTCTTCTTACCAATTCATGGCTCTTAACTGGGTTTGATGCAAAAATCTTCTCTAAAGTAGATAAGGGTGCTTTTGATCTTGGTATCTTTCTTTTGGGTCCATTGAAATCAACTTGAATTGAATGCAAAGATTGCAGCTTGTGAGTGGAATTATTGTTCTCAGTAATCACACACCACTTCAGGTCCTTTGAGTTTCAAGTAACTATTCAGTTACAGTTGGACCATCCAAAAGTTTTACCTTTACGTATTCTAATTCTGGCTTGGAAGATTTTGTGTGAAGCATTTTTCAATCGAGTTAAATTTGAATCATTGATCATCAAAACCATGTATGATTGTGGTTTAGAGAAAGCGCACGTTGCGGTTCCATTAGGAAGTGCGTGTACGTAACCCTTTCTCTGGTTATAAAGACCGAAGCACCCTCATTGGAATATTCTTCTTCCTGTTCACTTTCATGCATGCTCATCACACTTTCCAAGTTTTGTTCACACAGATATAATATAATGCTTTCCCAATAGTTTCAGACAAATTGAGTAATTTGGGAAAAACCAAATGATGTTCTTGACAGAACCTGTTGTCAGAGCTAAGTTCAAGGTCCTATTGATAGTGTTATAATCATTGTTGGACATAACTTTCAACCCTCATATTTTTCTCTTGGTCAAACAGATATCAAGAAAGCTAAACAAAAGAGAGGACATCTGCTATATCAAGCTACAATGGCAGGGTTAAATTTTGAAGCCACATATACTGACAACCATGATATTCTGAAGATACTTGAAGCTGAAGGTGTTGAGTTCCTTTTATCTTCTGAAGGGAAGGTAATTTAGTTTCTTCAGAACCACTCCTTCTATTAGTTCTGTGTTTTGATTAGACAATAAGCTAGTTAATGAATTCAACTTGAGATCACTTGTTGATTTAAGTATTTTAACTTCAAGACCATCTTCAGATGGTTCTTTTTTGTTTTCTCCAAGTAAATAAAAGGGTCAAATAAGGAAACAAATTGTATCATTTGATTAGTTTTTTTACTTCAGTTTGTAGCTAATGATTTCCATCTTTAAATCATGAGATTAGGTACCTGTGTCAGAATGCAATGGGAAAGTCATGTGCCTATTTTTCAGTGCAAACTGGTGCAGGCCTTGCAGAGCTTTCACTCCCCATCTTGTTGAACTTTATGAAACACTGAGAAAGAGGGGAATAAATATAGAGATCATCTTCATCTCCTTTGACCGTGATGAGGATGGATTTAAAGAGCACTTCAAGAGCATGACATGGCTAGCTGTCCCATTTGATGTAAATTTGCACAGAAGACTGATTGACAGATACAGAGTTGATAGAATCCCATCATTTATTCCATTATGTTCAGATGCTATAACTGTTGAAGAAGACTTGATTGGCTGCATTGAAGATTATGGTGCTGATGCATTTCCTTTCACTAGGAAGAGACACCAGGAATTGAAAGCCATGGATGAAAGGAAGCTTGAGGAAGCAAACTTGGAAGAGTTATTGGGACATGAAGGACGCCGCTTTCTCATCTGTGGAGATGATAGAAAGGTAGTCCATTTCTTGCTTCTAGCTTCTAACCACTGTCCTATTAGATCAGTTTTCCCATAGACCAGCAGAAGAAAGAAAGAAGGAAAATTGAAAAAAAATTCTTCATAAAGTTAACTTATACATTTTAAAACTTTAGAAACTTTCATTTTTCCTTCTTACATTCTTCTGTCATCAATGTTTATAGAAATTTTTAGGGATAAATATGTTTTTAGTCTTTTAATTCGGATGCGAAACTGGAATTCGTCCTTGTCTCAAACTTTGATACATTTTGATTTTTAAACTTTAAAAATGAATGAATATAATCCTTCTAACCTAAATACATTAATTTTTGTTGACATTCTCAAATGTGTTTTAGGATGGTGTTTGAGTTGTTTACATCATTTTGATACGTTCCGGTTCAAATATCAGCATGGAACATTGTTTAACAATATATTCATTCATTTTCAAAGTTTTTGGGATCAAAATATATTAAAGTTTGAAAGATTGACGAATTCCAATTTTGCATGTAAGTTCAGGAACTAAAAACATATACTTAACCTAAATTTTTATATGAAGGGCTTGTGTAGTAGGTGCAAGCGTATGCCATTCACAAGTCTTTTTGTTGCAGGTGCCCATATCTGAAGTAGCTGGTAAAACCATAGGCCTGTATTTTTGTGCCTACTGGTCTCCTCCTTGCTGTGCCTTCACTGTCCAACTTAGAGATGCATACAACAAACTCAAGGCTGCAAAAGGAGACTGCTTTGAGATTGTTGTAATATCAACAGATAGGGATCTTGATGAATTCAATGTCAACAAAAGTAGTATGCCATGGCTTGCTGTTCCATATGAGGACAGGACAAGGCATGACCTTAGAAGAATCTTCAATATAAAGGGCATTCCTGCATTGGTTCTCATTGGAGCAGATGGCAAAGTAATCAGTGTGAATGGCAAGTTTATGATCTCCTCATATGGTGCAGAAGCTTTTCCCTTTACCGAATCACGGATAAGAGACCTAGAAGCAGCTCTGAGAAAGGAAGGAGAGGCTTTGCCAAAGCAGGTTGAAGATGTGAAGCATGAACATGTGCTGAAACTGGATATGGCCAAAGCATATGTATGTGATTCCTGTAGAAAGCAAGGGAAGTTCTGGACATTCTCTTGTGATGTTTGTGACTATGACCTGCACCCAAGTTGTCTAGAAAAGGCCAACTAGAACTACAACTGATAGAGAATAGAAAAACGTAAGTTTGGAACAATTATGCTTATTTCTGTTGTGATGGAAAGAATGTTGTAATACCTAAAAAATTTGAACATTCAATATATTTTCTTTCTTTTGAGTATGTTGATAAAACCTGCCACTGAAATTATGAGTGATTTAAATCAGATTAGTGTAGGCACATACTGTTTACAGGGTGTCTGTATCATGATTTTGATACGACTTTATACATAGGTGAAAAACAAATGTATGGAGTTTCTGGAAGTGAAAATGTGTGTAAGTATTCAAGTTAATTAGAATTTATTCAAAGTGTTGATGACTTTTATACAGTTTATTCATACACAAATGGCAATGTGCTTTTGTGTAATCCACTTCAAGAAAAAAATCAGGTTAAACAACCCTATTATCAATATAATTTAGACTATTGTCTTACTTTTAATTTTTGTCACGTTTTGGTTCCTATTGAAAACTATTTTATTTTAGTCAGTGATGATATTTTGTTTCAGTTCTTACTAAAGTACAACTTTTTTTTTTATATAGATCCCTTTTCCATCAGAAAATTTTCATCTTGGTCTGATATTTATTGTCAATCAAAGAGGCATGCCATGTCATCACTGAGAGGGGCAAGGATTAAAATAAAAATATAAAAACAAAAATTATTAAACATTAATGACCATTGTGATAAAATAACTTTACTAATGTGTAATTTCTTTTACCGATTTAAATAAATAAATCCATCATAGTGAAACATTAATGACCATTGTGATAAAATTTGGATGTCAAATTACGTTTTTATAACCATTTAATTCCCTTCTGTGTTTGCACAATGACATTAAAATATGATTAATGGGAGCTGTGACTGATATATATGATTTAGTAAGGAGATTTCATTTCCAAAAGGACGAAGTCAAAGTTAACCCGCAAATTTTGGTCATTCTTTGATGGTATAAACAACATCATAGAATAGAACAATGTGTGTGGTTCTTACATCAAGGAAAAAGAAGCTTAAAATAGTTAAATAAATCCCAGATTGGCTGCTACAATATACAAGGGATCGGTTAGTTATTTACTATTCTTTTTGTCGTTTAAGGTTTTGAACATCAAAAGAGAATCAGGAACAACAATCTCACAAAGTAAACGAATTAAACAAATGCCTCAAGTCCTATGTTATTCAAGAGTATCATTTGATCCTATATATTTTTCATCAAAGCAAGCTGAGGAGTTTCTGGGTGCAACTTAACCAAACCAACCACAGATTGGGAAACATCATCAAAAGGGAAAAAAAAGGAAGGATCTTTAGATGGTGCCTTTCAAAGGAAGAGAAAAAAAGACATTTTGGCCTTGAGGGTCCCTTTAGTTTGGTGTTTTGTTGATTGCAGGAGCAGAATAAGATTGCAGTGAAAGAAAGTAATGTGGTTGCCTAAGAATCGATCAGATAAAAAGGATGGTGTGAGTGGATTAGTAGCAGTGGCAATTGATAAAAAGAAAGAGAGCCAATCTGCACTCAAATGGGCCGTTGACAATCTCCTCACCAGAAGTGCAACAGTAATTCTCATCCATGTCAAGCTTCTCGCACCATCTCTGTCTCCATCACCTTCTCTTTTCGCCCCTAGTAAGTACCTTACATTGGAATTTGTTAAGAAATTTTGTGTCCTTGTCCGAACGGATTTCATAACAATGGTATCATAGCCTTATAACGAATTCAATGTCATAACAACATTGCCTTAAGGTTTTGGTGTAAAAGTGGTGTCTAAGGTCTTATATGTGTAAGACTAATGTCATATAACCATATAGAACCACAATCTCTCAATGACCATAACTATGCCATAACCATGCCCTATAACCATAACCCTCATATATGAAAAAATATATAACCTATCAGTGGTATCAGAGCCGATGGTTCGGAGTGACTGACCGCATAACCATAACCAAAAAGGGGTCACCGAAGTGACTGACCGCATAACCATAACCAAAGGGGTCACTCATACACACCTGAAGGGAAATATACCATATGAAAAAAAGAAAAAAAACAAGGGACTCACCCTTGAGGGGAGATGTTGGGAATAGTCCAAGTGTGAGTCAAAAAGTCCCACATTGGATAGAAAAGACAAAGTTAAACACTATATAAGAATAAAGACCCATAACAACAT
>Ga0214543_1008519_pt1 | contig 16709 bp, 8 predicted proteins | sample CNSS2metaG_FD_160094 | JGI IMG/M metagenome (GOLD analysis project Ga0214543, IMG submission 160094) | Root nodule microbial communities from cowpea collected in UCLA plant growth center, Los Angeles, California, USA - CNSS2 | ecosystem: Host-associated > Plants > Roots > Nodule | place: USA... | reverse complement strand
CTAAGAAAACTTTTCAAATATCAACATATATACTCAATAGTTGAAAAATAACGAAAATTATTTTAATGAAACAAAAGAGTTCTTCAAATTAAACAAAAATTAATAATAATAAGTAAATAATTTTTTTTATATTACCTTAAATTGATAGTATAAACATTCTCATGTGAAAGGAAAATATATAATAAATAAAAATATTAAAAAATAATAGAAATATTCAAATGTGAGGCATAAAAAATTTTTAATTAACATAAATCATTTTAACATAATTACATAAAAGTTATGATAAAATAAAAAATATATTAGATATGCGAATGAGTTTCATGACAAACCAAATAATTAAAAGAAATAAAAAATAGAAAGTATATATATATATATATATAGTTACTTAATTAATTATGAATATTTTAATAATTTAAATGGAGATGGAGATATGGCGGGGACGGGTATTATGGCGGGATACGTACATCCCATACCCATACCCATACCCAGTCAATGCGGGATTCTCCATCAAAACGGGAACGGATTCGGGCAATACCCACGGGAACGGATTTATTTGCCATCTCTACCAGAAGTTAATACATTGGTTTATCACATAAGCTATGCGTGCATATCTTCGCATTCTTCGTTAGTATCGATTCTAAAAATACATTCCCATATTGTTTTTAGTTCTGCATCAAGATCAAGCACGCACAATCTGATACCAATATGTGTAAACACTATTGAAATTGAAATGAGAAATATTACAGTAGCGTAAGGTAATGAAGTTCTTTTATTCAAATATATCATGTGAAGTTTTAATTTTAATTAAAAAAATTTCATGTCCTCAACCTTATATATTTGAATAATTAATTATTTATCTAGAGAAATAAATAAATAATTTGCTAATTGTATATATAATTTATCATACTTTTATATAATAATAATAATAATAATAAATTTTAACTGAAAGGGAAGTACATAATGAAATATGTTTGGTGAGTTTAGATGGACTTTTCCTTGCTATCTTAAAAATAAATACAAAAGATATAAATATTTTTCTAAGATAAGCGCCATAACAACACTATATAACAACAACTCACAATTTATTTGGTTTGAATAAGACAACAAAATTTTGTTTTAGGCGGAAGCTTTAATGCATATAGAATGAATAATTGTTACCTACCTGCTCACTTTGATTGTGCCGAAAAGTTTAAAAAGACTATCTGCTCCTTCATTTTAACTATCACCAAACACCACGACCTAGCTTTATTTGAAACCAGCGTTTGAAAAGTAAACCAAAACCAGCCATTACTTCCTACTATGATGCAACATCATCTCCACGTAACAATCATCCAAACACGACTCATAATCTGGATTTAGAAAACATTAGGTTAATTAGGTTTTAATGTGTCTTAGGAAAATTGAATCAGTCCACTTCAGCTTGCCGCACCTCCATCCCTTTTTCTCACACCCCCTTTGCTTTAGGAACTCTTCGTGAACCCCTTTTTTAATTTGTGCACCTCCACTCATTTGTTTTGTTTTTGTTGTGTATTTCTCTCTGTCGCACCCCCATTTTTAATCTCTGCACACTCCCAGATCCCTTGTTTGTTTTGGGCCTGTTTTTGACCCTTTGTTGTTACTGATTGCAATCTATATTTCACTACACACACTTCTAGTAACTATTTCTTGCACCCAAGTTCACTAACTCCACCACTCATTTGTGTATTATTCCTATTTTATACTTGTTTCATTTGTATCCCCACTTTTAATAAAGACACCTCATTTACTTCATGTACCTTTCACTAATTACTCATGTACTCTCATGTTTTGTTTTCCACTTTCATCCTTCTTAATTAATTTGTTTCTTTTTATTTATTTACTTTTTCATTATTATTATTTATTTTCGTTTTTTTTTATTTTTTTTATTTCTAAAAAAAACAAATATTTGAAAATTATCAAAAATTGCAAAAAAATGGAAAAAAATAAAAATCTAAAAAACTAAAATATTCTCTTTCACTTTATGGTGTCTGTCCGGTCGCTCGCACCGCGTGACACTTATTTTCAAAAATACCAAAAATAATTTTCTTTTTCTTTTAGTGTCTGTCCGACCGCTCGCGTCGTGTGACACATATTTTCAATTAATTCAAAAATACCAAAAAATATAAAATTTCAAAAATACAAAAATATCAACATTTTCCAACAAATATCTTTTAAGAACTACGTGATCCTTGATTCTCCACTGTGAGATAAGTAGGAGCAAGGCCAGTCCTTGTCAGGTTCACTTCCAAAAAAAATCAAATCATTTTCTCAAATTGTTTTCCAAATATCTTTTAAGAACTACGTAACCCTGATTTCTCACTTTAAATGAGAATACGTAGGACCAAGGTCAATCCTTGTCGGGCCCAAGAAATTAAAAAAAATATTTTGTTTCCTTTAGCATTTTTGCCTTATTATTTTTGGGGAAAATTAATATTTTGAAAACCACATCAACTTCGCATTTTTAATTAAAGGTACCACCCTTGGGCGGGCACTGTAGGGTGCTAACACCTTCCCTACGCGTAACCGACTCCCGAATCCAAAATCTGGTTTTTCGCAGACTTGTCTCGTTTTTTATGGTTTTCCATAGTTTTCCAGAATAACTATGGTGGCGACTCCCAAATCTTTTTTAAAACCCGTTTTTTTTTCGGTTCGTCGTCCCGTCGCGATTCCGGTTGTGACACAAATGTATAATCCAATTCTTGTTGGATGATACAACTATAAATAATGCAAAAGCCTTAAAGAACGTCCAACACATACTTTCTTTGTAGAAGAGGCATTCGTTTATTGGTTTGAGCAACCTCTTGCTTAAGGAAGCACTTTAGAACTCGTAAATCCATAACCTTAAAAGCTTTATCCAAAAGATCGGTCACTATTATGATTTCGGAGATGGAATTGCTAGCTAGAATTATGTCATCTACTTAAACAAGGAATGTTGTAGTGTGTTTTGTGAATAAAGAATGGTAAAAAACATACTGAACAAAACCAATATTTTTTAGAAAATTGGACAACTTTGTATACCATTGTATGATGGCTTGTTTTAAGACATATAAAGATTTTAGCAATTTTCATACCTAACCATGTTTTAAATCATTCATTCTTGGTGGAGGTAGCATATAAATGTCATCATTTAGCTTACCATGGAGGAACACATTGTTAACATCAAGTTGTTTCAAGTGTCAGCTTTGTGTGGCAGCAATGGTAAGGAAAAGCCTTACAGTGGTGAGCTTGGCTATAGGGAAAAGGTGTCTAAGTAGTCAACTCCTTGTTGTGTGTATCCTTTTGCAACAAGTCTCGCCTTGTATCGTTCTATCTATCCATAATTATATTTAATCTTTTACACCCACTTACATCTGATGGGTTTCTTCTTTTTCGGTAAATTAGTTATACACCAGGTTTGCTTTTGATCTAAAGTGTGTAGTTTCTTCTTCATAACTTCACACCATGCAAAGGATTTAATAGCTTCATCATAGGTGTGTGTATCTTGTTCATCACTTATATTGTTAACTTCATTTGGAAAAGTAAGTTCAAAAGAGGAATCAAAAACATCATTTTCTTCAACAAGTTTGATGTTACAATTGGAGTTCTTTTCATAGGGAAAAACATATTCATAAAAATTGACATTCCTTAAAATGTGAACTTCCTTACTAGTGATATATAGGACCACATATCCTTTATAACAAATTTATCACCCAGAAAAAAATATATATATTTTCTACCTCTATCATCAAATTTAGTTTTATCTCTTTCTAAACTAGAAACAAAGCTCAAACATTCAAACACTCTCATATAATCTAAACTAGGCAACTGATTATGAACAATCTCATAAGGAGTTTTTTTTTCTTTCTCAAAATCTTAGAGGTGTTCTATTAATAAGATAAACAACATGGGTAATAGCATAGGACCGGAAAATAAGAGGTATTTTACATTGAAACATTAAGTTGCGTGCAACATTCAAAATGTGTTGGTATTTCCTTACACTACAAAATTTTTTGAGGGGTTTCTACACAACTAGTTTGGTGGATAATACATTGACTATCATATAAACTATCCCAAGAAAATTCATATCCATTATCCGGTCATATTACCTTAATTTTGCAATTGAATTGATTATGAAAAAGGTTAATGAATCTACTCAGAGCAACCCTAGTCTCAACTTTTTGATTTCGTTAGAAATATCAAAGTATACCTACTAAAATCATCAATAACAGTTAGGAAATATTTATAACCTTAAATAAAAGCAATGTTAAAAGGTCATAATGTAAACTCCATTTGCACAAGGGCTAACTTAGGATCTTTAAGGTTAGAACCATGTAGAAAATTTAGAAAATTAGTGAGAAGGTGGATTGGAAAGTGGCTAAAACTCTAAGTTGGACAATATTTTAGAAACTCACTAAGATAAAATAGTTAAACTCTAATATTTCAGAATACAACTCAACTTATCTCATTGATATAAATGGTTCAACTTATATAGAAACATAGCCATCATAATTACAAAGATCCATTAATTGAAATTACATCCTACTTAAGTTAATAACAATCTCAATGCTTAATGGTTGATTGTAATTGAAATTATAAAAACCAAAAGTCATCCAAAAGCATTCAACTATTCATCTTGGTCTCCCAAAGGCTGATGACTAAGTTTTCAATTGGGCCCTTATTACAACTTGATATAAAACCAAACTAAAGCTCATTAATTGATTAGCCCATAACATAATTTGGTAAGCCAATTTTACAAAGGATTGAGTCATTATTTAAACAAACTAATCACTTAAAAAAATGAAGCGATGTGGCGCGTTAGTCCTCCTCCATTTGGGCCATGATACAATTCACCACATTGGTCTTTTCTCCTTGAAACTCGGGCTTGTATTCTAATATTGTGGAGAACACTTGTTGAAAAGCTTGTTTTGCTTTCCTTTATCTAGCCTTTTTTATAGGTCCTCTAAGTCCTTTAAGTGGATCCTTACCCTTGCTCATGGTCATGTCCACATTCGGTCCCTTTATGTCTATATGAATGAGATCAAAACTTTGTTCAACACGAGTATAGCTATGATTGAAAGGAAGATTATGTTGTTTAGCAAAGTGATACACATCACAAACACATTTTTCTTGAAATTGAACATATCTAAAGTTATGACTAATATGTTTCAAAATCTTATCAGAAGGGTGGCCAAGTTTGAGGTGTTAGAGATTTTTGTCATCGCTTTATCTACTCATTCCTTGATTTGCATCCAAAGCATTAACAAAGTGATGGCAAGCTCCTAGCCATGGGACCAATCACAAGAAGCATGACCAAACACATTCAAGAAGAGTTAAAGTCATTTGTGGAAGGTGTGCCCAAGATCTTATTCTCTTGTGCCACTTTGGGGCACTTTTAGTAGAGTAGGTTTATTTTGGGTCTTATATCATAAGCCAAGTAGTGTAGGGTTCTGGTCAACATGGGTCAACATAGGTCAACACCCATGGTTGACCCAAAAGGGGCGCATATTATGGTTGACTTTAGAGTCAGCATGCGCCTATAGAGCCTTGTTCTCCAAGCTTGAGAGGTGTCCCATCTTGGGAGGTAATGACCATGTGTCCTCCTCCTAATGGAGAAGATTTCTCCTTAGTCGTGGCCATGTGTCCTTCTAACCATGGAGAGGATTTTCCCATAATAATGGCCACATGTCATCCTCCTAATGGAGATAACTTTTCCTAGGCCTCCAAGTTAGTGTAATTAGGGTTTTGCTTTTCCAAATTTGGAGACACCTCTAAGGTTACTTGGCTAATAAATAGAGGTGTCTCCCCCTTGTAAAAACTACTTTGATATTAGTAATGAAATGTTGCCAAATTATTAAGCCAACTTATTTTTCTCCAAAGTCAAGACTAGAGCATCCCATGTGGTATCCTCTAGCCACCTTCCTCTAGAGTTTCCCAACCTCTCTAGAGAGCACCCAAATACCACATTTCCTTCACCTAAGTCACTAAAATCGAGAGCATCAACCATCCTTGGACTCATCTTCTTGCTTAGAGCTTCCTAGCTTAAGGAGGAAGACATTAGAAAGTGTTCTACTTATGCAACCTTCAAGACATATAATCCATTTTGTAGGTCAGTCTGTCTAATCATCTTCCAAGATTTCACATCTTGTATCTAACCATCCTTAGAAGTAAAGGTTAGTTTACAAATATAGGAATTAGTGATACATTGTACAAATAAGAGATTAAACATGAATTCAAGTATGTATAAGACATATTTTAAGGAAAAGTTATCAAAAAACTTCACAATTCCCTCATTTTTTTTGTAACATATGATCCATTAGGAAGTTTGACCCGAATAGGTGTTATTCTATGAAAGTTTATAAAATGTGATATATGATCAATAGCTTTTGTATCTATTATCAAAGAAATATTACCATGCTTACCTTTAGCAAGATTTTTAGTCTTAAACTTGCCACTAAAATTGTTCCCCTTATGTCCAATGTCTTACTATGTTTGTTCTTGAGTAAACTAATTTAACTTAGCATTTGAATTTTGTTGATTGGTTTTGTCTGTACTATCAGTATTTGCATCATTCATGTCAATCTTCCCATCATTAATCATATTGTTCACTTTTCCTTAATAATCACAATCACCCTTATGCTTATACCAAGTAGGAAAACTATGCTTTAAGTAGCATTCCTCTACAGTGTGGTATAATTTGTAGTAGTTGGTGCATTGTTTCCAATTATTCTATGCATGACATCTTCCATGTCCTTGAGTCTTTTGCTTCCAATTTCCTTGGTTTCTAGATAAATTTATGATTGAAATATTTTTAGTGAAAATGTTATTTGTAAGTTGTCTTTCTTGTTGTATGACAATCAAGAAGACCTTGTTAATGCTTGGCAAAGGTTCCATTAGCAATATTTGCGTCTTGACTTCTTTATGTTTGACAACGTTCTTGATCAAAGAATAATTGCACTTTATTTTACATGTGCAATTTGGAAAAGGTCTTAAAGATTCTAGTTCCTCCCACAAAACTTTCAAATTTGTAAAAAATGCTTTAACACTTCTTTCTCCTTGTCATATGGAATGTATATGTTGTAGGAGGTCCGAAATTCTAAAACGATCTCCCTTGGAGAACATTTCTTTCATGTTTTCCTAAAGGGTCCTAGCATCTTCAATGTAAATAATACTTTGTGCAATCTATTAATTAAGAGTTATGGTGATCCAAGAGATGAACATCATGTTGCATCTTTTCCAAACTTCTTGTAACCCAGAATCATCTTGAGGAATAAACAAACATTCGTCGATAAACTTCATGTTATTCTTTGAAAGCAACACACGTCGCATGTCATGCTCTAGGGATGATAGTTTGTGCAATCTAGTTGTTGATTGATAAGATTCTAGGATTCTCTCCTAGATGTAGATAATAAGGACTTCTTAGGTTTTGATACATGTCCATCGCGTTTTGATTGGTACTCGTTGATGCCATAAAACTTGAAACCTTTTCAAAGAACAAGTGAAAAAGACACAAGAAGAAAAGAAAGAATGAACTAATGAGATAAAGATTGAACCGAGAAGATAAAGAAAGAAAAAGATTACAGCGGAAGTAAAGCAGGCTATACCCGCTTTGATACCATACTGATTTTTTTCACAAGGTGGATAACAAAGAAAGTTGTACCTAATCGGCACTGTTTTTAGTATGGAACCAGACGATCTCAAGAATCCTCTGTGTCGATCCTCCCTCCGCTCCTCTCTGGACTCTCCCTGGATCTGCTCATTGCGTGAACTCCGAGGGTGGGGTACCTGTAGGCACTCTGACGCTCAAGTCAAGTAGTGATTCGATATGAGGCGTATGTAGCAAAGTGAGAAAAACATACCTTTGTGTAGTCATTAGACCCTAATTTATATTAATCTCTTAGCAAACCTATTATTATTATTTGCGGGTCGTTCGTATTCGAGGATCAACTCTTTCCTTTCTGACTAAGATTGTATACGTTGGTCTTTCCTTATTTACTGAGATTGTTCGTTTGTACCTCGTCAAGGATCAACTCTTTCCTTTTTGACTAAGATTGTTCGTCTGTACCTTGTCAAGGATCAGCTCTTTCTTTTTTGACTGAGATTTGTTCTCTATATCTTGTCAAGGATCAACTTTTTCCTTATTTAATGAGATTACGCGTTACTCCTCTGCACCTCTACAAAAAAACAGTCTCATTTTCCATCCATAACATTATTGGGCCAGGATATACACGGCCAAATGGGTCGAGATATACCCGGCCTTCTTACCTTGCCCATGCCCCTATGGTGCTTTATGTTTTGTTGGGATTGCAAAGCGAACACCCTCCATCGAGCCGAGATGTGGCCAACCCTGTCTGGGCAGGGATGATCCCGACCATCTACGCATCTGGTTGGGTCGGGATGTTACCGGCCTACACCTACAAAAGTAAAACACAAGTATGCACAAAATGTTAAAGAATTTTACTAGGATATAAAGTATCAGATGAAAACGAAACACACAAATACAAAAGAAGAAGTCTAAAATAAAATTATACATTTCTTAATTACTAGAAGTGTATAATTTTTTCATATCTTTATTCATGTGCAAGGAGAGTGATACAACATGTATAGGAGAAAGAAAAGTTCACTCACACTACCTTATAATAATGTGTGAAGAGAATAAACTCTAATTACTTTACGTATAAATTAGACATTAAAATTATGTTTAATATAAAAAATATCATTATAAATTCCTAAATTATTGATATAAGATTCGTCCCCTTTTTAGTTCCATCTCTAAATACACACGTACACATTAATTAGAATCAACCACACTTGATGAAAAAGGGAAATTAAAATTGCTATGAAAAGGGTTCAATGAAGCAATGACAGCTAAATATTATAAGGACTAGTCTTGGATATCAACAAATCAATAACATACTTAGAAAATTCCCCATTTTATGTTACTCTTTCCGAGACATTGTGATAAAATAAAACACCTAAATGTCTCTCGATAATTTGGATGTCTCACATTATTTTATTTTATTTTACTTTATTTTTCATAGTGTCCAATGATCATTCTTTACTTGTCAATTTTGTGTACATGTTAATTGCATTGTGGTCATTTTCTGAGTACATGAATTGCAAGTGAATGTTCCAGAAAAGAAGATGAAACAAGTTAATTTGAAGCGAATTGCTGTGATGATTAAGTGTGAAAAGACTAAGCAATTGTAACTTCAGATTTAATATCCTAAAGTGATAGGTGTACTTATAATTAGGAAACTATAGCATTGAAAATGAATGAGGAATTTTTCAAACAAATTAATAGTTTGATAAAAAAGATATATATGCACGTTTGAACAATGTATTATGAAAAATGAAAAATGAGAAAGTCCATTTTATTATTTGTTTACACTAATGAAATTTAAAATGTAATCCTCACTTTAAAAATAGATTGAAAATAAAGTTAATTTATAAGATATAAATAAATATAATTATCAGTTTACAAGTTAATTTTGTAATAAAAAATGTATTTAAACTCATTTTTTTATTGATTGTTATAAAAAATATTACAATTAAAGGTTTTTTAGAGAGGAAGATTGAATAATGGTTAAAGTTAAATAATAGTGTAACAACTAAATCCGTATTGAATGAGGATGTTCATGTTATTAAAAACTCAAAAAGAATATCTTAATTAACGTATGTAGTGTAGTTATATTTGGGTGACACGCGTTTTCAGAATTGAAAACTTTGAGTAGGGATCAATTCATATCTGCTCTACCTAATTGCCTTGGCTCATGGATTTAATTATGTAACAGCGAAAACGACACTACCTAATTATAAAACACAATAATTGATTCATATTTGTTACCATTTCCATTTTCATAATTTTCCTGTTCACAAATCCATGAAGTGGATAGGATAGAGAGAAAGACACATAAACTACAAAATTACAAGAATAAGAGCAGAAGGGGTAGAAAGTGCCGATTTGTGTTTGGCTCTAAAACATTACATGCAAACATCAATGAATGTACAAGTACAAATTCTGGTGAGTAAATAGTATCACAGTCAAGTCACACCCTTTTTCATTATGAAAAATATATATAACTAAAAAGGGTAATTTAAAAATTTAAAATTAACTTTGAGAAAAAAAGTTCCTACCTAGACATTATTATTATTGTTATTATTATAATGTAAACGGTGTAGTTAACTTGATGTAAACGCCCATGTGGATGGTGGACCATGGAAAACTATGAAACGGAGTCCACAAAGTGCTGCTTTTCAATTTCTTAATGACATGTACACTGGCAACTATTAAATATTAAACAAATATGCATTATTGGTTCTTCACAAGGGATAATTTGTTGTTTTGGGACCCAAACCTCAAAAGAAGGAACTTTCCTATATACCCTTTCCTTTCTTTTGCTTTCCCACTTCATGGACATTGGACAAGTTGTGACACCCTCCACCAAAGCCTACCATTTCTTTTTCTCTTTACTGAAAAAAATAAATTATACCAGCCAGATTCCCCCCAAAGAGGGGTTAATTGTTTGAAAGAAAAAAAAAATGGTTGAATATATGTGGAGTATATATGCATGTAGCACCAAGTTTGAGGGTAAAAAGAAAATAATAAATTATTGATTAATTAGGAGGCAAAAGGTGCCCTATGAGGAATGCCTTTTCTTCGCCTTGCGTTTGAAGCAGGTGGAGAAGGCGTGGCCGGGTACATGTCTTGTTGTGAGCCTTCACGCAATTCTTCTTCTTGGTGATGCCTTGAAGAAACCAATCTCCTTGACATGCCCTCCATTGTTGGTGTCTCGTTTTTAGAATCCAAATCCCCATTTCTCTTTATTCCCACAAGCTATATATTTCAAACAATACTTGGCATTAATTATTTTAATTCATTATGCCATGTTCGCTACCAATATAAATATACCTCTAAGATTGTTATTATAAATGTATACCAAAATGTCAATGGAAGAAGATTAGATAAATAGATAGCTATACGCACATTCATTCACACATGATGATTAATGGCGGTGGAAATATAATTATGATGTTGATGGGCTTTCAAATGTAGGTGACGATGTACGGGTGGTGGGTGTTATCCCCATATGACAAAGGTAAATTGAGATGTGAATTATGCTCATTTTGATAATGATATGATATGAACAATGGTGTATGGTTGTGTGAGAGTGAAATTAAACTAAAATAATATCAATATTAATATTAATAATAATAATTAATCAAGATAATGTCTCACCTTACACCCCAAAGAACAGAACCGAAATGGGTCCAAGAGGCTTCTTCCACAAATCTCACAAATGTGAGCAACGCCTTTCCCTGACTTCGGTTGAGGCCTCTCGTTCAGAAATAAAACTCTCGCACTGTTAATCACATACGTTTGCACTCCACTGATGTCCAACACCTTCTGAATTTCCGACACCCTCACCACATCGTGATACGAAGATCGCCTTATCTGATAATAATCAACAATCAACAACAACGGTAACACACAATCAGCACAATCGGCACAATCACGAAACACACAGGTTTGACTCTGACAGAAAACGCAAATGGCAGCAATGAGAAATTAAGTAAACGTAATTATGCAATGCGATTCCACCTGAATCACTCGGTGATCTTTGTGTCGCGAGGATCGGCAATAGAAGCAAAACGCATCCTCGTTACAATCCAAACAAAACATGTTACATTCGCTTCTCGCAGCGTCTCCATGAACGCGACACACATTGAAAAACGATGTGGTTAGGAGTGGCTCAAACCATGGAGGCACCACCATTGTCGCGTCCTGCTAAAAAAATCGATAGCAAAAACAAAACAAAAAAATCAACAAACACAGAAAAGAATGATTTAGTTGTATAATTGGAGTGGTGTGTATGTTGTGTAAGATAAATACATGCACATACCATGGCAGAAATTGATGAAGAATGATGTAATGTGGTTCAATGGTGGAGTGAGGAAGGCATTGAGCTGTGAAAAGTAGAACGGAGAAAATGGAGAAATGAGAGAGAGAGAGAGAGAAAGAGTGAAACTAAGAATTCAACAAGACAGAAGAAGCTAAGACTATAGAGACAAAGGGTGAATAAAGAATTGGGGGTGGGAATGGAGGGTTGAGATTGAAATAGGTGGCGAAGGTGAATGAAAGGCGTTGGATGCGAATGAGGTGAAGTGTCTGTGCTTACGCTACTTTGGATCTTGTTTGCGTCTCGTTGGAAGTGGCACAAGGTTGGGTCGGCTACGCATCAGCATCACCTCCTCAAATAGCTGTATCTCTCAGATTCATCCACGATCAGGGAAACCACTCTCCACGTGGCATCACATCCACCGTCCAAAATCCTTTCTTGACCCACTTTCCCATGCTACGCCATCACCTACTTCATCCAAACTCCAACTACAGACACATATACACACTCATACATATGTCACCTTAGTTTCACACTAATAATAAATAAATTAATAAATTAATTATACCAGATTTTAATGCTCTTCGTACCGCTATGGAATAAATTCACTTTCTTAATCTATTATTGTTGGGGTGCGTGATTAAAAATTATATTTTTATGCCTTTATTAAGTCACAGGCGTAATTAAATTTAAGTACACAGTTTTTTTTTTTTATACTTTATGTATCTGTTGCATGTATTTGTTCCTTGGAGACTGTGATGTAAAAAAAATGATTTAATAATTATTGAAGAATTTTGAGAAGAAGACAAAAGGATGAATGTGTTATTATTAGAACTTTATTAGGGTGGGCTTTGAAAGAAAAGGGTGGTTTGGGATTTGGCATGCCATATTTGCATGGTCTTTATATTTTGACGTAGTAAACGTGATACACTGTATCTATAGTCATCACATAATTACATAATTACATGGTAGTTGGGGAACATATAGAATATTTTTCTCCTCCTCATCAATAGTTTAATTCAGATTAAAGGAAACTCATATATATTTATTACAAAAATTAAGTTTAAAATTACCGAGTAATGTTTTAATAATAATAATATATTTTGATATTGCGTGTTTAGTAAATTCTTTAAAATTCTAAACTTGTTGGCCCGTGTATGTTAATTTATGTCTAATAATTTAGTTAGATGTAACCCTTTGGTGAATAGACTAATGATGAAATTTGTGAAAAATAAAAATGCAAAAAATAAATGGAAATAATTGTAATATTAGTCAGACAAATATTAAGTCATTTATATTGCCTATTAAGTCGTTTATACTAAGGTTGAAATAACTAAGGAATTATTATTTTTTAAAATAAATTTATAACTCTTAAAAGTGATTACAGGAAAACGAAAACTCAATCTGAACCATATTATTTATATCCTATAACCGTAAAACTAAAGCTGTAATTGTTCAAAATAAATCTCTTGTTTTATTGAGTTATTATTTAAAATTTTGTTAAATTAGTTGTCAGTTTAGTTTCAAACTTCCATAATAAGCTGTTTCAATGTTTACTATAAAAACAAACGACAAAAGTAAAGGGGTGATGTTATGAGGGGTCGTATGATATGAACCGGTGTCTTGTTTTCTGCACAAATTTATTGGATGTTTACGGTTGACTTTCATTTAACTCTTACCAAATAATCGTTTATAGTAAATATAAAAAGTAAATGTAATTTTATTTTATTGAGCCTGATTTAATATAAATTTAAACTAAAATTGAACCAAGTTTAATTTCCTTGTGCTATTAAAGAAATTAAAAAAATGTATTAAATATTTTAAAAAATTTGTAGAAGATATCTTTTTACAAAAAAAGAAATGTAAAAAAGCTGTTAAATATTTTGCAATAAAATCCTATTACATAAAAAAGTATATTCTTATTCTTTTTTATAATTATTTTTATTTTATAATTTTAATTTTCTTTCCTATTCTTTAATAAACTACATAATTTTACAATTGAAAATTACATTTTATATTTGTTATCATTAAAAACTACATAAATACTAATTAAAATATAGTTAAATTTCAAAACAACTATATATTAATATTTGTTAATTGATAATTAACCCTAAATATATAATATTATATTTAAAAATAATAAATATTTTAGTTCGATTCTGATTGGTTCCTTTTTTTAATCTAAAGTAACCTAATAAAATTTAGAAAATAGATAATTTTTAAAAGAAAATCAACTTTTTCGTGGTTTAGATTGATCTTCGTGAGTTCCTAATTATTTTACTGGTCTTAATTTTTTAAAATTATTTCAATCAATTATCTTCCTTGGTAATAATGGAAACTAGAAATAAAAACAATACAATTGTTCATGAATTTACCAACAAATTTTCAAAAAAAAATAATTATCAACCAATCTACCAATCAATTTGAAAAAACAAAAGTCATTATTGATAGATTTATGATGAATTTTAGCACGATATAGTCAAAACTAAAATAAGAACTTTGTTGTCTATTTTATTTACGAAATTTATCCACAAAAATATCCATTTGTAATAAAATTCTAAATTATTAATGAATTTACTAACATATTTTACCGATATATTCATTATCAACAAATATTTTTATCAATAATTAAATTCATAAAATTCGTTAAAATTTCTATTTTATCAATGATTTTTTTTATCGGTTAAACTCCGTAAGAAATATAGTATTTTCTTGTGACATGTATTAATTTGTTGGCTTAATATCTCTTTTCATTATAATATTTATAATAATTAATTAATTTTATTAATTAATTTGTTGGCTTAATTATTCAATATAGTTATAATATTTATTATAAGGATCCAATATAATCATTTTTATTATATTAATATTAGAGAGTGATGATTTAATAAAGTAATACCTTTATATGCATGAAAAGTACTTATATTTTTCTTCCAAACAAAATACATAGCTTTTATATAAGAAAAACACATGAATGAATTTTAGTACACTAATTTCACATGCACATTAAACAAAACCTTTTAATAGAGTAATACATTTATATGCAAGAAAAGTACTTATATTTTTCTGCCAAACAAAATACATTAGCTTTTATATAAGAAAAACACATGAATGAATTTTAGTACATTAATTTCACATGCACATTTAACAAAACCGTTAATTAACGAAATTTTAAATGTGAAAACCTTTAATTCAACATAAAACATGTGAAAAAATTAATTCAGTTAAATTATTTTAAATAATAACAACCTTAGTAGTTTTAAAACCCCACTAGCAAGTAGCATCTTTATAATTAATTAAAATATAAATTGAAATAAAAAACAATGTTAAGGTATGATGTAATAAAATTGTTGGATCTTTCGAGAGAGGATCACCAGGAAGATACAACACCAAGAAACATGAGTACAACCCATATATAAGGGATATGATATCACTCTTAACCCAAAATCGAACGGGACTCGCTTACCTGACATTGGGAAGATACAACACTAATGAGCATGAGCTCAACCCACATACAGGGGATTGACAAGGCGATGAATTTATGAGCCTTGATCCTTGTATGGTGCTTAACTTTCTCCTTTTTACTCAATGTAGGACTTATACTTATTTGGATTCCCCAACAAAAATATCAATACAAATATATTTAAAATTTTAAAACAAAATTTAAACAAAATTCAATATAAAGTATAAATTTAAATAAACTTAATTTTGTTAAAACTATTTAATAAAATTATCAATTCTAATAAAGATATTAGTATAACATTTATATAAAAATTAAATTTAGTCTCAATTTGGAAAATGATGAAATTTCTCTATTTAAAAAGAAAATAGGATTGAATTAAATCAAAATAACAATTATATTGACTAAATTAAAATTTTTCACATGACACTTGGCATTATAGTAACACCTAACATTGTTACTGTCATATTACATTGTCTTTACCACATGGTTGGACGCTCACTTGACAAATAACATAACTTTTTTTTAAAAAAATACAATAAAAGTTAAAAAGAATTAAAAAAAAAGTAAGAAAAATATCGAACTGACACATAACCCATAAGCTAACGTTATTAGTATGATATCAGAAAAAGCCAAATTACATCATATATTAAAATATAAAAATCCAATCGAAATCGAAACGATCAAAATATAAGGAGCTACTTAAAATTTTCGAAACAATATAAAGATCAACCAAATATTTTAACTAAAACTGAAATTACATACCTAATACTTTGTCACGTACATATTAATCATCACTTACATTAATTAATAATCAAGGTAAGACTAAAAAGAGTGTGAAACATCAGGTCAAACCATTTTCTTTCTTGAGAAACTAATTAATGCAAGCTGTAAAACAATAAAAATACACTTTTTCATATCTATCTATATACATATTTACTTGGTCTTTTTTGGAAAAGATTGTCAAAACAAATTAAACCTAAAATATCAACTCCTTAATCCGTCTAAATGAATTAAATTTTATTGCACGATTAAACTCATAAAAATATAACTCAATTTGACAAATTTGGGATGATTTATCATTCTGTTAATATAATTTATTTCTATTTCTTCTGTGACCAGGGATGGCAACGGGGCGGGGACGGGTTTCGCTATCCCATACCCATCCCCGCATAAAAAATTCATCCCCATCCCCATACCCAAACCCAACGGGTATCAAACTTTTTTCCCATCCCCATCCCCATCCCCATCGGGTAACGGGTATAATCTCGTACCCATACCCGTACCCGTGTTCTAACTACTTTAATATTAATTTTTATAAAAGAAAAAAAATTACGGTAAAGAAAACATAATAT
>Ga0214543_1008508_pt1 | contig 16720 bp, 11 predicted proteins | sample CNSS2metaG_FD_160094 | JGI IMG/M metagenome (GOLD analysis project Ga0214543, IMG submission 160094) | Root nodule microbial communities from cowpea collected in UCLA plant growth center, Los Angeles, California, USA - CNSS2 | ecosystem: Host-associated > Plants > Roots > Nodule | place: USA... | reverse complement strand
ATCAGTACAAAATCTGGTTGCTTATGCTTTCGTTCGTTTGTTTCACAAGCAGAGTTAGTATTGGAAGCTGCAAGTGTGTGTGAGAAAGAGAGAGATACGTTACAGAGGGAAACCAAAGCAAAATCTCAAACCAGAGGGGATAGAGATAAAGAGAGAGGGACGTGGTGTGTTGTTTCTCTGAGTGGTGTGCACCAAGCAACGCAAGTGGCCATAAAATTCAACCTGGTTTCTCGGGATTCTTAATTTTCATCATCTTCTTCACTTTTTGCCTCAAACATGGAGGAGGTACCCGTCATTGCTCCTTCCGAAGCTCTTCCTTTTCACTGCCTTTGATCTGACGCTTCTCCCCAATGTTTCGCTCTTTCGTGTTGCTTCCTGCATTGATCTAAATGGGATTTTCCTTTTGCTCTCTCAATTTCAATTGGGGTACGTCAAATTGTTCTTTTTCGTTTTGGCTTTTCTTCTTTTTTAAATAACAAAGCGTGCTTCCGGTTTTTGTATGACTCGTATCTGGGTTTCGATTGGGAATGCTAAGGAAGGTGATTTTTGTTTTCTTTTTACGAAATTATCATTTACTATATGTGATTTGGTTTTGGGTCGCGATTCGGTAACGCAACGACGACGATTCTTTCTTTTAAGAAGAAAAAACGAGCTTAGGCTTTAATGAGAGTGTTGTTAATGTTAATAGAAGTAGCTGAAAGTGATTTAACTCTTGTGTTATCCACCAACCTATGTTGTTCTCTACTTCAACTTTAACTTCTTCGCATCTTGTTCTTTCCGAGTTCAGACTTGTAATTGCCACTCAAGTTTATCCTTTTCTTTGTATGATTTAAATCATGTGTTGGTACCTATACATCTCAATATTGGGTCTGTGATGGATCTGGTGGTTTGAAATTATTAACTGTCTTTCTTTCCCCTGTTCACATGTTTTTATTCTCTGAATAGGAAGTTTTTTTGGTTTATTTGCTGGATTGGTGTTTTAAATTGCTTCTTCAAATTTTAAATGAAGACCATCTTTTTCCTTTTTAATGTTAGGTTTGTGCTTGCTGAATTGGAGGGGGATTCACTCAATGTTTTTCTTTACTCACATTGAATGATGGTATTGTTTTCTGGGTGTATTCATAGAGGATTTGCACGCTAAGCATCGAGCTTATTGGTTAGAGAATGTCCAGGCCTCTACACAGAGGGGTACCTATTCGGATCCCTGAAAGAAACAAAGACTCGTGGGACTCCCAATCCAAAGATAAGACAGAAAAGGAAGGTTTTGATAGAAGATTATCCCCTGCTCATCCCTCACCCTTGAGGTCTCCCTTTAGGTTGTTATCAGATAATTTTAATTCCAAGTTAGGTATCACTGAGAATGGTTTATCATCTGACCCTTACATTATTGGCACTCCAAGAAATAGGCATAAGTTGATTCTTTTTTTCTTGAAGTTTAGTTTAGTGTTTGTAGTTATTCTTGCTCTTGCGGGGTCTTTTTGGTGGACAATCTCAATTTCAACTGCGTCAAGGGGTCACATTTATCATGGTTATAGAAGACTCCATGAGCAACTTGTATCGGACCTGTTGGATATAGGGGAGATATCTTATGCTCCCTCAAGGCTAAAAGAATTGGAGTTTTGTTATAAGGAGTTTGAAAATTATGTTCCTTGCTTTAATATTTCTGACAATCTAGCTCTTGGTTTTTCTGATGGCAATGAGTTTGACCGGCAATGTGGCCATGAGCTCAGGCAAGATTGTTTATCACTTTCACCACCAAATTACAGAATTCCTCTTAGGTGGCCTACTGGAAGGGATATTATCTGGGTTGCTAATGTTAAACTCACTGCAGAGGAGGTTCTTTCTTCTGGAAGCTTAACCAAAAGGTGAGTGAGTGATATGTCTTTCCTATTTGCTGTCATACTTTGAGCTATTGTTTAATCCTAAAGTTTTCGTGTATTTTATTTGATTATAGGATGATGATGCTTGATGAAGAGCAAATTTCTTTTCGCTCAGCCTCTCTTATGTTTGATGGTGTGGAAGACTATTCACATCAAATCGCTGAAATGATTGGGCTCAGAAATGAATCCAACTTCGTAAATGCAGGGGTAAATAGATGTTTATTCTCCACTGGAAATGGTGTGATTAAGCATTTGTTACTTTATTTCTTGTGGTGATCAATTATAGTCATATTCCACTAATTCAGTGAAATTTAATTGTAGAATCTTAAACTTGTCTACTTTGCTTAATGTTGATAAATGGGTAGACAATCTGCATTGACTTAAGGTCATTGTTAATATTAAAATAGATATCATTGTTAATTATCTTGAAGGTATTTTGTTCAAACAACGAGTGAAAATCCAAATATTCTCCCTTTGGTTGAAGTGTTAATCTTATTTATATATGAACCATCGTCCTATTGGTATTTACCTTACTTTTAAAAGATACATTTGGTTGTCTTTAAGTGCATCCAATGGGCTAATGGAATAAGTCTCTCACATTTTTGGTGAAACAGCATGTCCTTATCGACTTGAGGGGTCTTTGTATTCACAGTATTTTTGTACCCTTCATTTAGAGGACTTTGTGATATATTTTGGGATGGGTTATAGTGGTATTGAATGTGAACATGGTTCTTAAAATTTGTTTATAATATTCCCTTGATTGAACATGTTGGGATTCTGGATATACAGGTTAGGACGATACTGGATATTGGCTGTGGTTACGGTAGCTTTGGAGCACACCTCTTTCAGAATCAACTTTTAACTATGTGCATTGCAAACTATGAGCCTTCTGGCAGTCAAGTTCAGCTTACACTTGAGAGGGGTCTTCCTGCTATGGTTGCTTCTTTCAATTCAAAACAATTGCCATATCCATCTCTCTCCTTTGACATGTTGCATTGTGCCAGATGTGGCATTGATTGGGACCGAAAGGGTATCTTTGAAAACCTACCTCCTACTATTTTCTATAAGGTCATTGTAATTCTGTCATTTTGCACATTTATTTGGCAACTCCAAAGAAGATGTTGGACTATGAATACCAGTAGAAGGAAAAATTAGATAACAAAAATTAAGAAAAAAATTGTTCTTATAGACTGTAGTACTTATTCATTCTGCTTCTCGAGTTATACCTTTCCATTTTTACATATTCAGGAATTGAACATTGAGGGCTAGTTGTCTCTTGTGGTATTGCATTGTTTCATAAGTGAACTTAGATAATCCATTGACACTCTTTTGGGACCACGGAAAATATTAACTGTAAACAGTCATAGAACATTTATGGTTATCTTCCAAATATGATTATACATGGATTTCCCATTTCAACCTAAGTGTCTTTTTTTATTGCAATGTATTCATTCTTATGTTCTTTAACTTTATATTAATTTTGAAATTTTGGACACAGTTCATACGCTGATTTATGTCAACTGGCTTTTTCCTCCTGTGTTGTATTTGTATCCCCACCTATGTCTACATTACTGTTTGGGAACCTAAAAGAAATAATGATGGTTATATATGGCCTTTTATGTTCTTTCTGGATGTTCCAACTAATCCAATATGTTTTTCCCATTTTTATTCGATTATTACTATCCATTTATGTTGCTTCTTGCACTATAAATATTCCGTGAGGGTGAATGCTGTACATTAGGGGAAACTAGTTCTTTGTTGTAGGAATTTCTTAAAAGTTAAATGTCTGTCTAAAACCATCTCAGGCTAAAACATTGTACTTAATTTATTTTTTTCCGTTCAGTGTTATAAAATGTTTATTCAAAATCCACTAGATTAGAATTTTTATTAAATACTATTCCCATTCTCTAATTGCAAACTTCATAATAGCAAAATATGGTCATACCTTATATGTTTATTTTCCTAGTCATTGAATTTCCCACCAAACTGGAGTTTACTTGCTGAGGTATTGCTCACATTTCTGTATGTATTTCATCCATCAAGCTGCCTCTTTTCATAATCATTATTCCCTTTTCAAAGTTTAAACTTAAGAATCTGATAATTTAGTTATAATCTTTAACTTGGCTTAAGTTCTGCATTTTGTAATGGTATAGTACCTTGTAGTCAGTGAGGTGAATTCCCTGAATATCTGGACTTTGCTTAAATCTTATTAACATTCATATTCCATGGCATAGATGGCATTCTCATGATTGAAGCTGATAGACTTTTAAGGCCAGGGGGTTATGTTGTCTGGACTTCACAGCTTACGAATGCTCGTGACAAAAACACGCAAGAAAGATGGAAGTCCATACAAAGTTTTGCTGAAAATCTTTGCTGGGACATGATTTCACAGCAAGATGAAACTGTCGTATGGAAGAAAACAAGTAAAAAGAATTGCTACAGTTCAAGGTATCATTGTTGTGACATGTATTGATAAAAATATATTACACTGTGTGTATTCCAGAGGTGATGCTGGTATTTAACACCCAAGAAACATAAGTTCTTTAAAATTGTGCGGAAAATTTAGAACAAGAGGACGATAATTTGAAACTGAATTACTCTTTGTTTTTTATTTTTTTTCCCTTTCTGCTTATATTCTTCGTGACAATTTGACATTCAAGGACATTTTAAAGATTGAAAAATAACTTTAATGCTATAACAATGCTCTAACAGTTATAAATATAAGAGTTATAAATATAAAGAGTCACATTAGTACTGCTAAATATTTAAAAAAAAATCTCCAATAATTATTCAATCTCCACTATACACTTATTTCAGCACATTGTTCCAAAGTCGTATAATGCATACAATGTTATAGATGTTCTTAATACTTTGCATTTACTGTCTGTTTGGATTTCCAGAAAGAACAGTTCTCCCCCTCCTTTATGTGGCAGAGGGTATGATGTGGAGTCTCCATATTATCGAGAATTGCAGAACTGCATAGGAGGAACACATAGCAGCCGTTGGATTTCTATTGAAAAGAGGAAAACTTGGCCTTCCAGAGATCAATTGAACAAGAAGGAGCTTGAAAACTTTGGTAATTGTTGTATTCTTCTTTAACATTTACTTGTACATTTCTCTTAACGGAAGGACTTCACTGTACTATCACTGAATGAAATCTGCTATCAGAGAGGTAATCTTAATACGTATCTATTTACTTGCATTAGGGTTGCAATATGATGAGTTTTCTGAGGATTCTGAGAGCTGGAGAGCATCAGTCCGTAATTATTGGTCTCTTCTATCACCTTTAATATTTTCTGATCATCCAAAGAGACCTGGTGACGAGGACCCTCCGCCACCTTATAACATGCTAAGAAATGTGCTAGACATGAATGCTCATTTTGGTGGTTTTAATTCTGCACTGTTGCACGCCAGAAAATCTGTATGGGTAATGAATGTGGTACCTTTGAAAGCACCCAACTATCTTCCCTTGATCCTGGACCGAGGTTATGTTGGCGTTATGCATGATTGGTATTTTAAGCTTCTTTCTCTTATTTTAGAATTTCATGATTCTTTGTGTGCCCTTTTCTTGTTTGGCTGAAATTTTAGGCCATATGCTAGAAATCTTTCTTCCTTGACTTTTCTTCCAATTTTGTTTTAACATCTTGATACCTTCGTAATATATAGAACTATTGATTTCCTTATGTAAAATATAACCATTAAGGTCTTGAACTAGGTTGTGTACTTGTTAGGCTCAAGAGATTTCACACACAATTGACTATGATTGATACTGATGACTTATTGTTCTCTCTTTCGTACATACGTTCAAACTGCCATGTTTCACTAAAACACTTATAACTAATATAATAACTGCCCAGTAAACATAAATGATAAAATAACTCTCATCCACACACATAACTGCCCCTCTAAACTAACTTCTTTTAGTTACTCAATTTTCCTTGTGACATAAGCTTTCCATGGTCAATGCCTTGTACCGGCATATCAGAACTTATTCAAGTTCTGGTGGGAAGGATATAGCATTTGCAATTAGGTTTGAATATTGACTGTTTTTTAGTTTTGTTTGATGTAAAATAAGTAAATTCCATTGGCTGACCTTTTTGTCTGAAAATTATGGTAATCCAACAACAAAAACCTTATCTCATTGGGTAAGATGACTACAGGAATGACAACGTCATTTGGTTTTGTCAAAAGACAAAATCCTTGGAGATAATCGTTCACCATGAGATTACTCTTAAGAGCCTTCTCCATTGTCCTACTTGATTTCCTTCTCCTCCTTTTCACATGACTAAAATTCATACAATGTACTCATTTTATTATTTATTCAAATGGCCTTTTTGTACATGTCAAAATACTAGTTTATTTCCTTAATTTCTTTACTTCCAAATGGTATCAAACCTATATTTCCTTGTATAGAAATATTTTGTGTATCGTCCTTTCTTGAGTGACCACACATCCATCTTAGTATTTGAAATATTGATCCCCGAAATTTGAATTTCAAAACTTATGGTATGGAATCTCTTCCCATTTTTACTTTCCAAGTTATTTTCTTTTATTTCCTGGAGAAATAGTTGATAAATATTGAAGCTTGTATCAGTCAAGAACTAGTTTAGCCTATCTCTAACTTTCCCTTAATGACAAAGCTATTCGGGCTTAAGCATGAATAGTGAACAACCTTATACCACTCAACGCCAAAATTAAATTAAATTTTGAATAGGAGCAGTAAGGATTAAATTCATAGGACTTGGAGACCATTTAAAGGAGTGGCTCATCTTTAAACTTAAGCTTTTAAACGGTGCTTAGGAATGGTTTTATATCTTTAAACTCTTTCACATGCCGAAGTTTTGCAGATCAGATTCAATATTCTAAACTTATCTTCCTTGTGAAAAGGCCACTGTTAATTGAAAAGGGCACTGTTTCCGAACACTCGTCGCCAGTTACATATTTCTTACAATTTGATCTTCTGTGGTTTCTAGGTGTGAGGCCTTTCCAACGTACCCTAGAACGTATGACTTGGTGCATGCAGCAGGACTTTTGTCACTTGAATTCGCTCGGCAGCGCAGATGTGCGATGCTTGACGTGTTCATTGAAATTGACAGGATACTTCGGCCAGAGGTATGTAAAACATACTCTGGGGATTTAACTTTTCATTTGTGGTCCTTTACCTTTACAGTGTTTTGTTTTCTTACTCACTTCATCTGATATGTTATAAGGTATGAATATATAAAGATATATGAACATACGTGAATCCGTTTTTGTTATACAGTGATTGAGTGAGAATAACCTTTTCAAAACCTTAGCTAAACACTAAACAAAGGAAGGAGTCTCTAGATTTCACTTTGGTTGGGTTTTATTGTCATAAAGCAATGCAATAGATTCTGTTTCTTTATTAAATTAAATCATAATGGCCTGGATTTGATCATATGATCTAGTACTAACTGGAAATTAATTTGGCCAAAGATCTATTGCCAGTTTGCATAATATTGTGTGATTTATGGGCTTACTTTTGTAGCTATCTGTTTCCCTGCCAATTTTAAACCTAGTTAAGGCTTTCCTTTTTTTTTTGACAGTGACGCCAGTTTTAAAAATTGTACTATCAGCATGGTATTGTATATATATGTAGGGTATGCATGTTCATTGTGCAGTTAGTTCAATCTGCATTTAAGGACCACTAGGGTCAGCCTAGTAACCCTAATGTGATCATCAAATTAAGTGCATTCGGGAAAGCTTTAATTTTTGTTTTTCTCCTGTGGAAGCATAAAGCTAAAATGGATTCTTCTTAGGTACTAAGGGGGAAAATAGAGAATTGTTAGATTTGCAGGAGGCTATCACCAGATAGCTTAGGTACTTCCTTTTGAATGGATTGATATATTTTTAGGCCATTTGATATGGTGACAATTGGTGATGAAATTTGCAGGGTTGGATTATAATTCGTGACACAGTTCCTTTAATAGAGTCAGCCAGAGCTCTAACGAAACGGCTAAAGTGGGATGCTCGAGTTGTAGAAATTGAAAGTGACAGCGATCAGAGACTCCTGATCTGTCAGAAACCTTTCTTTAAGAAACAGGCAAATTAATTCATTAAAAGTCCAGAGGAAATTAGACCATAATATTCATATATTCATTTTCACAGTGTTCATTTATTATCATAATGCTCCACCATAGAAGGTGGGGATTGAAAATTTTGGACAGAAAAAAAAAAACCATAGAGGAAACAGTGAATTCTCGTCAATGATACCACCACAACTCCTATGTAGCCGTAAGGCATATATACATAGGACCTTGTAATTATCAAACGAGGAGCAGAGCAGAGCAGAGCGGATGAAGAAAGTATATACTGGTTGATTCAATTTTTCATGTGATATCTGATTACAGTTACACACATGATGATTTAAGATTGGCAAGATGAATGATGATAGAATAAGTTTTATATATATATATATATATATATATATATATATATATATATATATATATATATATATATGTTTTGCTGTGGTGTATAAAATGATCGACGGTTAATTCCCCCATATTCCTATACAATTAATTATCTTTCTGCTCTCATTCCTGTAAAACCCCAGCAAAACCATATTTTGATAAATCTTGTCAATATTTATAACATGGAATCAAGCTCACTTTCAAGATTGGCCTGTGGAATCTTGTCAATATGATTAAAACTCTGTTATATTTCTGTGCTTGGAGAATCAGTTATATATTATCCTAGAAGACTAAAAAATTGCTTGAAGAGGCAAGGAAGTTTACTTCCTACCAAACCATTTAAAGCAGAATATGTGAAGGAGTAAAATTTTCAAGATTAATTGTATTTAAAACAGTTTGTAGTAAAAGCATTTGTAGTTTCTTTTGAATTAAAAAATTCTCATAAGTAATGAATTCCAAACAAGTTAAACTTGTTAGGTGACATTATACAAAGTGTGATCCAAGTTTTTATCTCTTTCCAAAGGTGACACGTCGGTAATATAAAAAATACGGTGCAGTGTATGCGTACTTTTCCTTTTTCTGGTTTTCAATTTCTCAGGTTAACTTCAATTATCTTTCACTTGGCTTGAAAACTGTATAAATGCCATCTTTGGTCATATTAAAGAGGTGAATTGTTTATTAACTTCATAATGTGCATGTCGGGCTATGTTATATAAACTCGCATATGTGTCTTTATTTATATATATATATATATATATATATATATATATATATATATATATATAATAATTTCGGTCAATAGTTAATGTAACATTTTTTTATTATAATTCAAGTTCCATCATCACAATGATTTAAAACTGAAGCACTGCGTATTAAGGATTGTTTCACTGGTGGTGCTCTAACATCAAATGAAAGGATATGTACGGTCCATCTTCCTAATTTGAAGATTAGGGTTCTCAATTAACATAAATCAGAATTAATAACTAAGAACAATATCCTGAGCATGTATATAAAATTCACATTTAATCTGGACAAAATTATCATTTTAACAAGGTAGAGACATTAAAGACAACAAGTAAAACAAAATAAGAAGAATTAAGTAAGATATTTGCATTTTTACTCCCTTATTAGAAAACTTTATTCCTTCCTCGAATTATGACACAAAGAAGTATTATATATATAAATATATAGAAGGAGTTTGACTAGAATAAAGATAGAAGTTGTTAAACTCAAGTGAAGTAAGAATTGTATATTCTGTATATACAACAAGGATTATGATGATACACAGAAAAAATGCATTGACACCAAATTAATTTATTTATGAATACTAAAACCTTTTGTGAAAGATATCTTCCTGTCCGACCTTAACTCAGTTGGTAGAGCGGAGGTCTGTAGTTGGTAATGGACATCCTTAGGTCGCTGGTTCGAATCCGGCAGGTCGGAAATGAAGTGTTTTTCAGTTTTTTAATGTCATTATATTATATAGTTACTCGTAATCATGATGCACATGTCCGACCTTAACTCAGTTGGTAGAGCGGAGGACTGTAGTTGGTAACAGATATCCTTAGGTCGCTGGTTCGAATCCGGCAGGTCGGAAATACATTTTTTTTTGTGATTATTTTTCTTAAATCAGATAATTTTGGTTCATTTAAGTATTCTTCATTTTAACATTTATGTCCGACCTTAGCTCAGTTGGTAGAGCGGAGGACTGTAGTTGTTGACAGAGATCCTTAGGTCGCTGGTTCGAATCCGGCAGGTCGGAAATTAATCTTTTTTAATATATGTTTTTTTAAATCACATACTTTTTGATCATCTATTTTTTTGTGTTAAATCGCATACTTTTTTGATCATCTAATCACCGTTGATTGCTATCCACACGTATAAAAGCGTCGATGATCAATGATTCTGGTCTCATTAAATGGCTTGGCGCTTCTCCTACTTCGTCTCCACCGTCAAATCCTCCAAAACCCTAAACCCTAACTCTTTCTCCTCCACAGCCCCATTCTCCACCTCCTTCCTTGTCACCAAAACCCCCAAAAAGTTCAAGAAAAAACGTAATCCCAAGCCCAGTCCTCGAACCACTCCTGTCCAGACCCAGCCCAACCGTATCCCCTCTCTCGAGCGCATTCTCCACCGCGACGCTCTCCTACGCTTCGTCACGCGCTCCAAGCATTTCCTCTCCGCCCAGCCGGAGCACGTCCTCCGCCTCGATGATGCCGGCAAGCTCCACCGCGAACTCGGATTCCCGCGCGGCCGCAAGGTCTCCCGCTTCCTCCAGCACCACCCCCTTCTCTTTCAAACCTACCGTCACACCGACGGCAAGTCCTGGCTCGGCTTCACCGATCTCATGGAGGACCTTCTCGCTGAGGAGAACTCCCTCATGGACGCAATGGAACTGAACCGCGTCGAGAAGGTTCGCAAACTCCTCATGATGTCCGCCCGCAACCGCATCCCCCTTAGCAAAATCCACCACCGAAGAACCCTCTTCGGCATCCCCGACGATTTCCGCGACAGGGTCGCCAAATACCCTGACTTTTTCAAAATAGCGGTTGACAGCGACGGCAAGAGGGTGCTGGAGTTGGTGAAGTGGGACCCGCTTCTCGCCGTGAGTGCTCTTGAGAGGGAGTTCGTCGTTGACGAGGATTCGGCTAAGCGGAAGTTTAGGTTTCCGGTGAAGTATGGGAAGGATTTGGATTTGGAATTGGACGATAATAGGAAGCTTAATTTGCTGAACTCGCTTCCCTTGGTGTCTCCCTATTCGGATGGGCATAGGTTTGATTTGTGGACGTTGGAAGCGGAGAAGTATAGGGTTGGGTTGATTCATGAGTTCTTGAGCTTGACTTTGGAGAAGAGAGCATCCATTCATGAGCTTGTGGAGTTCAAGGAGGAGTTTAGTTTGACGAAGCATACCTATCAGATGCTGCGGAAACAGCCTCGAGCGTTTTACTTGGCCGGGACTGAGATGAATTGGACTGTGTTCTTGAAGGATGCCTATGATGAGAATGGGGTTTTGATTGAGAAGGACCCCCAGGTAGTGTTTAATGAGAAGCTTTATAAGTATGCTCAGATCGACCAAATGGAACATGATCCCGGGGTGGAAGAGCAGCATTTGACATGATTTTTTTGAGTTAATTGCGTTGTGCTTCTTCCCAGGAAGAGAACTTTGTGCAGAGTGAGGAGAATGAAATGGGGTTGGAAGTCAAGAAAAGAAAGACTGATCGGAATTCTGAACTCTTCAATTTAAGGGTGCTCTTATCTTAAACAGAAATCAAATGACTTTTTTGATAATGGAATTGAAAATGATTAGAGTGTTTTTGACAATTTAATCTTTGCTGGTTATTGGCTTCAAGGGTCCTCTTGGACTCCAAGGAGGAATTGCAAGGATTATCTGGGTAAACAGGGTTCCAAAGTTTCAACTTTTTATCTGGGCATCGAGGTTCCATAGTTTTTGTACTGTAATTCTTCGTTAATTATTAAAAAATAAATAGTTTTCGTCTGTTATTGATTGAAAATTGTTAGGTTTGACTTCTTCTTTCAAGACTCTATCTCATCTAAATGTTAGAACCACGAGATGTATTGTGCTGACATTCCTCTTAAAATGGATACTTTTGCATTATTTTTTCTCTATCTTTTGCTTCTGCTTGAAGCAAATTGGTGTCTGTGTCCCAGCCTCCCCCAAATTGTTCCTACTCGTGGAAACAAAAACTATAGCACACTACAGGTGAATGATGTAAAAGTAGTAGTGTTTCATTAGTAACAAATCAAATAACTAAACAATGATGTTGCTTCGGAAGTTGTTTACTATTGCATACGTGACATTGTGTACCAAAAACAGCCACTGGTGTTGCACAGGTAGGCAATTATTTAAAAGTAATCTAAAGATCATAAATAGTGCCTGGAAAATGATTAATTTAATGGGTGGGTGAAATAGTCTATTAATGAAAGAAACGCTTTTTGAAACTACTACGGAAATGTTGAGCACGCAAGCATATCTAATACTCTAATGTTGAATGTTGGATTAGAAAGTTGTGATCGATTTCGACCATTTCTAGAGAAGATTCAGAAAGTAAAATTTATTTAAGGAAATCATAAGATGGAAAAAAAATGATGACTGATAAATAAAACCAGACTCGATACATTTAAATATAAAAATTTAAAAATTTAAGAGTTGAATTGAAAATAATTCAAAAGTTGTACTGAACTTTTTTCACAAGGCTAAAGATATAAAATATATATTATGTTATTAACTAATACTTAAGGTCTGCTTAACCACACCTAACAATAGGTTACTTAAAACCATAAAAATTCATTTTTAAAAAGTATTTAATTACAAAATATTATCTATAACTATATATAAAGGGGATTCCCTCTTTTGTGTCCACATTTCATAATTCCAACTTTACCCTTTATAATTTAATTATTTATTAAATTTTTAAAAATTAACGGTTATTTTTATAAGTTTTTATAAAATTATTTACTTATCTCTTTTTTCTTTTTTTCTCTTACTATTCATCAATAGTTATTTTTCTCTTATTTTCTTCGTACATTTTATTTTATTTTTTATAAATATACTTTTATTTTGTTTATTAAATTAATAACATTACAATATCATCAATTCTTAATATAATTCAAAAAATGCGTACACACAGACGCGATAGCGCCTGTGTTTACACTAGTATTTCATAACTTTAATTTTTCATTTTATCGTGATTTAACGTAGATAATTGATTAGTGTATTATTATTATTTTTTATTTTAAAAAAATGAGTAATTCACACTAAATTATATAATGTCAGAAAAAAATATCAGAATTATATCATTTTCCTGAATAAAATTAGTGTTTCATCCATTATTTTCTCACAAAACTCACATCAATCACATTTCGATTTAATTTATCATACGTCCCTTCTGATATAAAATCTTAAAATAAAAAGATTATAAATCTTTTATATAATATTAGTTTTCATTTTTATTCATTAAAATTTCGATTCGCACATAAATTCTTAATAAATAAAAAAATACAGATAATTGTATTAAAAAAAATGAGTGGAAGATACCTGATGCAAATATTACGAGAAATAAAACCAGAACGCAAGGAAACAACACTGAAACTCTTGTCATTGATATGTCTCTGTGTTTAAAGGGATTACAGAATGATTTTTCAAATTACAGAGTTGTCTCTATGAAGATTATTTATAATGATGATAATAATAAAATAATAATGACAACCATTGTAACAATAAAGTACCATAAATTCTAAGACACAAAGATATAAGTTAAAGTTGATTGTTTAAAAAGTTTTAACTATTGCATCCTTTATCATCCTTTATCATGACATGCATATTAATATAACTATTCTATTAATTAAAACATTTCATAATTGTGTTAAACAAAATTACTTACATAAATATAATATATGTATTACATCTCTTTACTCACATATAAATAGTAACGAAGCAGGATGGGAACAAGTCTCGCTATTTCATATCCACCTTTTTAGATAAAATTTATTCTCATTTTTATATCCAAACTCAATGTGTAACAAACTTTTGTCTCATCTTCATCCTCATCAGATAACGAGTATAATCTCGTACTCATACCTCTACCCGTTTTTTTACTATTAATTTTAATTAATTTTATAAAATAATAAAAAATTATGGCAAAGGAATCATAATATTATCAAATATTTAATATTAGGAGGATAGTTGTTTATTCGATATGAAATACTTTGAAATAAATTCTAATTATTTATATTTAGATTAAAATACCAAATAAAATTTCATGTGAACCAAAACATTTATTAAATTTGCAAACTGCAAACATTAATGAAACCTAATTGATAAAATTTAAAAATATTAAAAAAAAAATAAAACGAAAACAAATATTCTAATTAAAATATATTTTAAATGTTTATTTACTTCAAATTGTTAAAATTTAATGAATCTCTTTTTTATACACTAATAATACATCACTTGATCCATCCTTGATCAAAATGACGCAAAGAACAAATAATAAACATAATAATAAAATTTTAACATAGATCTTGTATCTTCTGAACTCTAATATATGTTGGATGGTGATAAAAAAATATTCATGGTAATTACATTAAATTTTTATATTATAATAAATAATTTTTTTTATACAATTATAGTGAAAAAATTACAGTATGATTGACAATGAGTCAGAAAAAAAAATTAGAAAATATATCAAAATAGTATTCTACATGATAAAAATAAACAACAAATAAAAATATAAAAAAAAATTAACAAATGTGTGTCTTAGAAATAATTTGAGAAACTATTGAAAGAAATCGCACAAACGAAATGTATAATTAAGGATATGATAAATGAAAAATACCTTAGAGATTTAAAAAAAAAATCAAATATAAAAAAAAAATATATATATATATATATAATAAAAAAAATTAACGAAACAAAAGAGTCGTTGAAATGAAAATAAATGTTTTAAGTAACATATTTACTATTATTATTGTTATTATGATTAATTTATAAGCAATATGAGATTATTAGAGGAAAAATATATTTGTTTTAGTTCAGTTTGAGAATGAGTTATATGAAATGCAACGGATGAAGTAGAATTAAACTTCTCTTATTTATTACTCATAAATCTCACATCAAAGACATTAAATGTTTACATGTTTATTTCTGGTGTTTCATTTCCATTGCAATTACAAAGGCAGCATGACTTCACGCATTGCTTTACGCAACCAGGACAGTGCAGATTACCACAAGGATCATGTGGGCCATGGCATGGGTAGTTACAACCATTCACCATACCTACACAAATTTCTCATCTTCCTCCAATTAGTAATTATACAAATAGTAAAAATAATAAGGATCTCATCATTTTTCTGAATCAAATTGGTGTTTTATCCATTATTTTTTTCACAAAACTCCCATCAATCACATTTTTATTTAATTTTTATCATACGTCCCTTCTGATATAAAATCTTAAAATTAAAAGATTATAAATTTTTTTATATAATATTAGTTTTCTGTTTTATTCAGTAAAATTTAGATTCGTACATAAATTCTTAATAAATAAAAAATACAGATAATTGTATAAAGAAAATGAGTGGAAGATACCTGATGCAAATACTACAAGAAATAAAACCAGGACGCAAGGAAACAACACTGAAACTCTTGTCATTGAATTTTCAAATTACAGAGTTGTCTCTATGAAGATTATTTATAATGATGATAATAATAAAATAATAATGACAACCATTGTAACAATAAAGTACCTTAAATTCTGAGACACAAATATATACGTTAAAGTTGATTATTTAAAAAGTTTTATTGATTACATCCTTTATCATGACATGCAGATTAATATAACTATTCTATTAATTAAAACATTTCATAATTGTATTAAACAAAATTAATTACGTAAATATAATATATGTATTACGGTTCTTTACTAACATATAAATAACAACGAGACGGGAACAAGTTTTGTTATCTCATACTCATCCTCATAGAAAAAAATTTATCTATATCTTTATATCTAAACTCAACATGCAACAAACTTTTGTTTCATCCTCATTCTTATCGGGTAATGGATATAATCTCGTATTCATATTTGTACCCGTATTTTTACTACTTCAATATTAATTTCAATTAATTTTTATAAAATAATAAAAATTACGGTAAAGAAAACATAATATTATCAAATATTCAATATTAGGAGGATAGTTGTTTCTTCGATATCAAATAATTTGAAATAAAATATAATTATTTATATTTAGATTAAAATACCAAATAAAATTTCATGAGAATCAAAACATTTATTAAATTTGCAAAGTGCAACATTAATGAATCCTAGTTAATAAAATTTAAAAATATTTTTAAGAAAATATAAAAGGAAAAAAAATATTCTAATTAAAATATATTTTAAATATTTGTTTACTTCAATTTGTTAAAATTTAATGAATCTTTTTTTATACACTGATAATACATCACTAGATCTTTTATCAAAATGACACAAAGAACAAATAATAAACATAATAATAAAATCTTAACATAGATCTTGTATCTTTTGAACTCCAATATATGTTGGATGGTGATAAAAAAATATTCATGACGATTACATTAAATTTTTATATTGGAATAAATAAAAGTTATTTATACAATTATAGTGAAAATTACAATATGATTGATAATGAGTTAGAAAATAAAAATAATTAGATAAAATATATTGAAATATATTGTACATGATGAAAATAAATAACAAATAAAAATATTAAAAAATTAACAAATGTGTTTCTTAGAAACAATTTGAGAGACTATTGAAAGAAATCGCACAAAGAAAAAAATGTATAATTAAGGGTATGATAAGATGAAAAATACCTTAGAGATATAAGAAAACTTATCAAATATCAACATAT
>Ga0214543_1008506_pt1 | contig 16724 bp, 9 predicted proteins | sample CNSS2metaG_FD_160094 | JGI IMG/M metagenome (GOLD analysis project Ga0214543, IMG submission 160094) | Root nodule microbial communities from cowpea collected in UCLA plant growth center, Los Angeles, California, USA - CNSS2 | ecosystem: Host-associated > Plants > Roots > Nodule | place: USA... | reverse complement strand
ATTTGAATTTATTGTGAGATAAAATTTAATTTTAACAATATTTATTTTACGCTTAATTATGTTTTGAGTTCATGATAAATTTGGAAACATGCTCGACAACCCAGATGGGTCGGGCAGACCCAACTACACAACCAGATTGGTTAGACCCGATATTACACCCGAGTTGGACCGACTGGGAAGCCCAAATAGGTTGGGTGGCTCGATGATCTAGAGGCTTGACGGCCTATACTGCACGATTGTGTCGTCAAGTTCGTCAATATGGCCCGGTCTAACCTGTCTAGGTCATTGGCCTAATGCTCCAGACAGGTCTGACGACCCGAACGGGCCCGACTATCAAGACGGGCTCGACAACCTGGATATACCGAAGACCTGGACGTGCCCGACGACCTGGACGAGCCCGACAATCCGAACGGGGCCGAATACCTAGACAGGTCCGAATACCCGAACGGGTCCAAATACCCAAACGAGCCTGTACACCCAGACGAGCCCGAAGACCTGGACGTGTCCAAGGACTAGGATGGGCCCGAGACTCGTACAAGCCCTTTCAAACCGTCGGGCCCGTCTGGATAGTCTGGCCCGTACGAGTCCTCGGGCCCGTCTGGATCGTGGACACTGTCCATGTCATCGGGCTTGTCCGGGTCATCATTCCTGTCCGGGTCGTCGAGCCCGTCTGGGTCGTTGGGCTCGTTCGGGTCGTCGGGCCTGTCTAGGTCGTCGCGCCCGTCCTGGTCGTCGGGCGCATCCAGGTCGTCGGGCTCGTCTGGGTTGTCGGGCCTGTCTGCATCGTCCCGCACTTTCGGGTCGTCGGGCACATCCAAGTCATCGGGCTCGTCCGGGTCGTCAGCCCAATGATTTGGAAGGGCCCGTCCGAGTCGTTGGGCCCGTCTAGGTCGTAGGGCTCGTCCTGGTTGTCTGGCATGTCTAGGTCGTTAGGCCTGTCCAGGTCATCAGGTCCGTCTGGATCCTCGGGCCCATTTGGGTCATAAGACTTGTCTGGGTCATCGGGCCCGTTTGGATCGTCGGGCCCGTCCGGGTCGTCGGGCCCGTTCGGGTCGTCGGGCTCGTCCGGGTCGTCGAGCACGTTCGGGTCGTCGGGCACGTTCGGATTGTCTAGAATGTGAGGTTGAGTGAGAAGAATTTCAAATTCCACCTATTTTGGGGGTATTTGAATTTCTACTAATTTAGCTAATTGAAATCCTTCAAAAAAATGCTTGCATTTGAAATGTTTTTTAATTTCTCTATCGAAACAAAGCATTTCATTACAAAGAAATCTAAATTCTTCAAAAAAATGAATTGTTTCATTAAAATACTCTATCCAAACACACTCTAAGGCAATGGTTAAGACAATGAGTGTATGGATCTTTATTCTTATATCTTATGTAGTGTTCTACTTTTTATTTCTAACCAACGTGGGACTTAAACTCACACTTATATTTCTAACCGAAGAAAACCTAAAATCTAAAACGTTTGAATAATTTACTTAAACAAAAATCTATAAAATGTAAAAGATTTGAAGTCAAATCAAAACATTCATGGTGGAAACACGAGATTAAGCTAATTCAATTAATTTAAGTGTTAAAGTAAGATCCAATGCAATTTTCACTAACTTTACAGAGCATTGGGAATTTTAAAATGGGAAGATGGATGCAAAAAGAAATCCTAAAGAATGGCAAGAAATGATTTTAGTAGCAACCAGTGGGGTGTCGGCAATGTACTATCATTTTTACTTTTACATTCTCTGCTAAACATTTCTTCATTTACTTATAAATAATCATAAGCCATTATCCTAGAGTTATAGCTACACAATAACTTTAAAGCCCGACCATACTTGTTTCCCTCATTGTGAAATTCTTTTCAATCTTCTAGTTTTACATTATCTACCAAACCTATTTTCTTTCTTTCATTTATTACTCTCTCCCAACAACATAAACTAGAAAACATAATGATCACCCAATTCAAAAGGCGTACGTACAAAAGCAATAACTTCATTGTTGAGCTAAACTTTCGGAAATTTTGAATTGTTGAGACAATTTTAGTACCCTCTACGATCTACCAAGTTATTATAACCATATTCAAAGTTTTTTTCTAAAGAGAAACTCGATTTATATGTTATTTCCGTACAAAATTCTTTTAAATATAATAAATAGAGGAAGATAACTAGATAATAAAATGTGATATTGTTTTCATTCTTATTTATAAAAAAAAAATACATTTTCCCTGCTTCCAAATATAAATAAATTTGTATTACTTAAATTTTTCTCTTATGTGAATCGAGTGTATTTAACTGTTTTTTTATGTTCAAAAATCCAATTGTTGGTGTACACACATTGCAAACTCCTCCCTCTATTTAGAAAACATTTTACCCACAAGTCATCTGTACAATATTTTTCACAGATAACATCGATTGTTAAGTTTTTTAAATAGATATATTGGATAGAATCAATACCTATCCTAAAAGACATGACTTAAATCTCATCATATACATATCTTTTAAGGTATCGACTTTTTCTGATATGTTCACTCAAGAAATATAAACATTAACATCATTTGTGGAAAGTGTTATGCAAGTAAAGAACTTGGAAGTAGAAGGCTTTTGAATTGGAAAAAAAATTCTGCAATGCTTGAATTTTATGTAAATTTGTTTCAAGTTTCGTTATTTCTTAATCTTTTTATGAATCTCTTTTTGAAAGACTCATTATTCCAATGTGTGAATTTATATATTTTTTTTCTTATAAAAGAATTGTAGTTAGATTTTACCAAACAAATATATATTATGATTTTTTTTTTCAAGTTTTCCCACCAAATCCGTTGTGGGTAGTTGGATTTGGAGGTTAGGGTTAATGCCTTTTGAGTATTTTCAACACAAAGTGCAAGAAAAAGCATGGAGAAGAGTAGTAGTAGCAGTTAGTTAGGTTAGCTAAGCATAAGGAACAGTAAGTAGTGGTTGGTAGTTAGTTAGCTTATAGCTAAGTGTCTCAAATGAGAGACACAAAATCCATGGCAAAGATACGACTTTCCCTCTCTTTTCATATCCTTTTATCATTGGCCTTACGTAAGCATAAATTTTACTTTTACTTTCTTTCGGGTATAATGATGAATTACCTCCTACAATATAGGAAACTATATGAAGTTTACTATGTTGTCATCTAGTTATAAAATAGTAAAGCTTAACAAATTTTCGTAAGATAGTAATAAACAAGTTGAAGTATTAAAAATACCCTAATGTGCTTGATATCTTAAATTAAGGTTTTGTGTTTTGGCTGCGCACGTTATTAAGATTTGTGATGGTAATTGCGTGAAAGTGTTAAAGGTTTTCCTTCAAAAAGAAGTGTTTTGTGACTTTATCCCTCCCCGTGAGGCTGAAAACTCAGTTTGTGGAGGGTCCAACATTTTAAGTCCCATCCATTAGGATATTTCATGGTGGTTAATCTTTAATTTGGATGTTATATAAAAGCATATATAAGGGTCAATTTGAAGGATCAAATATTCTCTTGGTGCTTAGAGTCTTAACAAGATATGATTTTGTGAACAACACTTTTAACAACACCCCACATGGGGTTAGAAAGGAAGAAGAAGAAGAAGAAGAAGAAGAAGAAAGAGTAGTGGGATATTTAGCTTGTGACCCAGTGATGGCAAAGTGTCTCTGCTATTTTCAAAAGCTTCATTAGTGCTTCCATAAACAAATGCATTACTGTTTTACACAAATTAGCAACATTTGAATATAAAAATAAATAACATTTTATTTATTTTCTAGATAAATTTTATGTGAAACGTATTATCATCTCATGTAATTATATTTTCTTTATTTAGTGAAATACCTTAAATTTATGAACAAGTTCTTCTTTTACGTAAATATATTTTCGGAAAGCATTTTAAAAATGAAACTTCTCAGAAAACGAAAGCTCGTTTACCTTTTTTTTTTTTCTTTCTTTTGTTTATTTTTGTTAATAGGTATTTCAATTTATTCTATATATCTTGCTTTCTTATTTGAAGAATAGAAAAATATTTAATGCTTTTTGACATTTTGTACACATTTTACAATTAGGGAATGGAAGATGAAAACAAAACTCTTTAAGAAGTATCAATAAATACAATCTCAAAATAAAAATAAATGGACCTGATCCTGACATTTTCTCATGGAAGAACACCACACATTGTGTTGTTTGGAATCTCAACTTTCTAAACACAAACATAAATCCCTCGTGAATTTTCACGTTATCTACAAAGTTATGGTTGGCTAGTTTTTAAACTCGAAGTGGATGAGGATCCAAAGATGCAGAGAGAAGATTACTGAAAAAAAGAGCAAGTGATTTGGGCATTTGAATTTGACGTGTAGCACTAGAATTTTTTTGAATGAAATGGTGGGAAAAAAAAAAGGTGAGAATAATAATTAATATCCTTGGCAAAAGTGAAAGGTGTGTGTAAACATAAAAAGAATGAAAAAATCTCCAACGTAATATCACACATCGTATAACGTAGTAACAAATGGACGGCTAGGATTGGTTTTGTTTCTGACAATTGACAAGACACAGAGAAAGAGAGTGAAACATGGGAAGAGACAAAGTAATTGAGGTAGTGCCGCGTTTGGACGTTTATAAACAGCAGGTTGGTTAATGGCCGTTAATAGGCTATCATTTCCTCTTTAACAAACTAAAGTCAAAATGTCTATTTCTTACCATTACTACTTTGCTTTTGGAGCAATAGTTTTTAGAAAAATAATCAATAGAAAAAAAGACAATTATCAAAGAATTCTTAATTGAAAGAAATGTAAGGGCTTTAAATACTAGTGACATCAACAGAGAGTGACATTTATATTAATTAAATGTACGACACATAATGATAATTCTCTTTTAAATATATAAAAAAAATGTTACGTGGATTTTTATGGAAGATTTATCTATTTAAAGTGAAATAATTACTTGACATGGTTAGTGATGAATTAAGTGAAACAAAGAAAATTATTTTATATTATTTTTATATTTTAATCTCATTTTTTTTATAATAATATCTAAGTTTAATATTTATCGTTCCATTTCTGCGTAATAATATATATAAAAAACAAAAAACTCTAACTAGATAATAAATGTTTCCCTTTAGTATCCCATTGCTTAGGTTTGGTAGAGACGAATGAAAGGATAATAACAAAAAATTGAGAGAAAATATTAATCTAATTAAATTTGATTTTTTTTTTAGTTTAAAATACTTGAAATAGTATGACGTGATTAATAATGCTCCTATCTTACTTGGCAGAACAAGAATACAATTTGAAAAAGAACTCTAACTTATAGTTTAAAAATAACGAAATGATGAATAATCTTCTGAAAAAAAAAAAGGTTTTATTACTCAATACAATTTTGAAAAAAAAAGGTTTTTTTAATAAAATATATTAATCATAATTTTTTTTTATATTCTGTCCCTGTGGTTTATAGAACTGTTATGAATTATCATTTTGTAATGTTTTAAACCGTTAAAAAAAACAATTGTTTTTTTAATCTAAGAATTCAATTTTAGAAAAACATATATCTAAAAATCTGCAAATAATTGAGAGAAACAAACAATGAATAATTTAACCTAATAATTACTTTATATAGTATCTTTTGCACACTCTCACTGATATGCATAATGAGTGAATAAAAACCTTACAAAATGAACTGCGACATTTTAACAAACTGAAACAGATAGACTGAGAAAATAGCCTTTGTATTCATGCGAGTGTAGAAGTTCAAGAAATGGACAAGGTAGAGAGAATTACCCATCACTCAGATACCATAATATCACAAGTCTCTGTAATTTCTCTTTTATCTGACAGCATATTGATGATATGATTTTTGAATTATGGTGGTTTCGTTTCTTTCGTTCTGAGTGTTACTGTGATGGCTAGGGCCACAAGAAAAGAAATTCAAAAGAAAAATGATGTTATGAGAATCCAAGTTGATTTTGAAGATAGGGCAATGAGAAAAAGCCAAAAGGGTGCATGTGCAGCTGCTACCTTGGCGAGTCTTCAAACTTCTCACAAATCGCTTTCAAAGGGCAAATGGCACATACATACCTTGGTTTGAGTTAAGCATTGGTAACACAAACACACTACACGCATGCATGCATGAATGCATGAATGCATGTGATGTGCAGCCACTGCATTCTACCAGAAAACACTAGCATGCCATAGCATATAGCATAGCATGTCAGCCATTGATTTGAATCACTCTGTCTTTAACACTGTTTTTTTTTTCTCTGGTTTTATCTCCCAGTCTTGTTCATTTGTGGAGCTCAGAGATAACCCACAGAGAGTTTTAAGACAAATCAATAAGTTAGTCAGAGTATTCTTGAAATGAGCAATTTTTGTTTCCCAATGGGAAATGACAACACTGTGAGGGGAAAATTCTTTTTTTTTTTAAGTACTTATCACAGCTGCATCTTTAGAATTTCAATTCGAAATTGAATAAAACAATTTCATTTATTTTAAAGTTTTCACTCACTGATTAAGATGGATGAAGAACTAAAAGACAATTATTTTAGAATAGGAAGAGTGACAGTAGTTATTTATTTACAAAGGTAAAAAAAATTAATTTACATAAAGTGTTAATAGTGTCTAAGGATTTTTATAAACGATATTTTTAAGGAACTAACTTTAATTTTATTATAAATTTCTTGAGGACAAATTTAGGATTTCACCCAAAAAAAATTTTAAAATATATTTTTTCTCTCTCTCTCTCTCTCTTTCTGCTGCCTATTCAATGTGCCCCTTTTGTTATGATGTGAGTGCAAGTTGCCAAAATGCCATTAAATGGGCTGGGTTATGCCTAGCCAAACTCCAAATTAGGTCACACAAGTTCATCCCTTGCAGCACTTTGTGCTTATCATGCCAAATTAATATATTTAAAACCATAGCCTATTTTGACCTACCAATCATGATGGTGTTTTTTCTTTTCTTTTCTTTTACAAAAACACTTTCATCCTTAAGATATAGATCAAACATATATAGGTTAGTTACCAAAGCATTATAGAAATATTTTATGCAAAATTGAAATTAAGAGAATTTCAGATGGTGGAAAACAAGAAGTAGATTTAATTCTTTTTCATTGAACAACACCTGTTTCACCTGTATTTCTGTAGACGTATTTATTATAAGCCCTGGTTCATTAAAGTGATTAAGAAACACTAATAGCGAGAATCGCGGTTTAAGATCATTTCCACGTAAAATCTCAAATCAGTTTTATCGTTTTCCATGCAAATCTTATCAACTAAGATTCATTAATCACTCACTAATCACCATATATTATTTGCCTGACAGATAATCAAAATCAAAATCCAGCTGTGTAGAAGCACAACTACTTAAATATTTCTGACCAGTATATATATTATTTATTCGACTTAGATTTAAAATTTCATTAAATAAAGGGTCCTCAAATTATTGTAATAAAAAAAAATTCCACGAAACTATCCTAGTTAAGACTTGATAGTATCTTTCTTAGTATAAATGACAACCGAGAAGATATGATTCAGTTTTTCTTTAAATAATAAATATTTAAATTTAATTTGATAAAGGAAATAAAGTAAAGTTTTTATTCAATGAGGATAGTAGCTGTGTTAACTAAGCCTTAAAGAAGACTTCAACCCAAAATCCAAGAAGTTTTTAATAATTAATTAATATGTCTAACGTACTCTTTTCAAGTAAAAGGTAAAGGTAAGAAAGAGTAAAAAAACTCACTTTTTTTTTTACTTGAGAACGAAAAAGAAAAAATATATATATAAAAGAAAAATAGGAAAATAATTGTTGTTGAAGATAGTTTGAAGAAGTGATGATGCATGTGCAAAGTTGCTTTAGTGTAGTTGGGAATAGAGTGATGAATAGTAAGAGGAGATGTTAAGTTGAATAGCGACCGTCCGTGAGTGCAAAGAAGACCCACAAGACAGACACAGAGATATGGCCATACATAGGGTATGTACCTCTCAACCTAACTATTTTATTTGTTGGATCATTAGGGTTCCATTTCAGGAATGTTACTTCCGTTCAACAACCACTTTCCAAATATTTACTTACTCCTCACTCAAATATTAATCTTTTTAAGGTTATGTATATTCCTACAATTGAATATTTTGGTAAGAAAAATAGTTTTATGAAAGTATATGTAAAAAAAAAATATTTTTTATAGACATGTAATACGATGGTGAGAGGATTCCCGAGTGGCTTATGATGAACCACTACTAATCATAAAGTTAATTTTATCCTAAGGTAACAATGTCGTACACAGTACAGCAGATTCATATATGCTTATGCACAGGAGAAAGAAAAAGATATTTTGGCAACACTTCCGCGCCCATATGCTGCTGTGTAATGCTGTGTGTGGAAGAGCTGATTTAAGGGAATAATTTCTTTATTTAGTAAATTTAATTTTTTTTAAATAAAATTAAGTATTTGATGAGAAAATTAAAATTTTTTTAAAAAGATTAAAAGTTTTAACAAAATATTTTAAATAATTAAAATAATAGAATTTAAAATTCATTCAAAAGATAAAAGAATTAGTTTGTGACTCCTAAATAAGCTTCCATTTTATTGAGCCACTAAATTAGAGACTCAAAAATTCCAAATCCACCAAAGACTCATTTTCAAGTGGGTTAGGGTGAAGATCATATGGTTTGGTCCATTATAATATTGTAATTAATTCCTAAATATAGGACATTTAACCTAGGTCGAAGGTCGAATCAAGTTAAAATGTGTTGAAGTTCAAATTAAGTATGTCTAGGTCGAAGGTTGAGATGAGTCGATACAAGTCAAAGTCGACCTAGGACAAATGGTCAAACATATAGTCTAGGATGACTTGACTCTACCCTTTGACTCGAGTCGACTTAAGTCAACCTTTTCATTGCCCCGACTCGATTCTTTGACCTAATCGACTCAAGTTGACCTTCTGCTAAGGCCAACGCGGCTCGACCTTAGTTGAGCCAACTTAGATAGACTTTCAGCCTAGCTAACTCAAGTTGACCATCGGCCTTAAAAGCCATAACTTGACCTTTGGACCGATAGCTCGACTCGGGCTAACTTGGCTCCACCGTTGGCCTAAATTGGCTCTAATTGATTCTTTGAGCCGATTAACTCTAGTCAACCTTTAGCTTGAGCCGACTCAGCTTGACCTTCGATCCAAACGATTTGGCTTGACTTTTGGTTTAGGATGTCTCAACTAAATATTTGGCTCATGGCGACTTGACTCAACTGTAAACACAAGCGTACTCAACCTGAATTCCAATCGGGTTGACTCAGTTCAACCTTCGACCCAGGTTGACTCAACTCGAACTTCACCCAGACCAACTTGCCTCGACATTTGGCCCTAATCGATTAGGCTAGACATGTGGCTTGAGTTAACTCAACTCGATTCTTCAACTCGACCGACTTGGGTCGACCTTCAACAGACTTGAGTCGACCTTTAGCCGACTTGGGCTAACCTTCAACCCGAACTAACTTGAATCGACCTTCGTCCATAGTTGACTCAGTTCGACCTTTGACTTGACCTTCAATGGAGTCAACCTTCAAATTAGGCTAACTCGACTCAACCTTTGACTCATGTGGCCCAACTCCTCTCTACTTGTCCTTTAGCCCAAATCGGTTCAACTCGACCTTCAACCTGACCGACTTGGCTTGACCATTGCCTAAGCCATCTCGGCTCAATCTTCAACTCGTGGCGACTCGACTCAACCTTCGATCTGAGCTGAGTATTTTAATTTTTGTTACTCTTTTAGCCATGAGGGGTTTTTTTATGCGGGATTTTTGGTCCTGTTGACTTTTTTGGCTTTGACCCATGTGGACCAAGACCAAGCCTTATAAGTTGGACCAAATTGACAATTATATCTTTGATACACTATTCCCATAAAAATATTGAAAAATTTAAATTGTTAAATAATATTTTTATATTTAAATTTAAATTTAAATAATATTTTTTGATAACTTTAAGATACATTTTTCTAAAATGAAATTTTATCTTAAAAGAGAAATTTAAATACTTTAGCCAAACAAAATATTTATTAAATGAAGAGAATTTAACTTAAGTAATTCAAATATCGTGTATTTCAATTTCTTAGATTTGTAGAAATATCTCGTCCAAATACAAGATAAAGGTGTGTAAAATTATATATTGTATTAAAATAAAAATTTCATTCATCTTCTTTTTCTCATATTTACCTCCTTTTGATCAAATTAGTATATGAGACTCTTTTGATCACTAAAAATCCCAAATTTACCATCATACACATAATTTTGCATATTTGAGTGCAAATGCAATAATAACTAATTCTAGATCATGGGTTGAGTAATTTATCTCATGTGCTCTTAGTTTGCTTGAAGCATATCCCACTACCCTTTTTTTATCTTGCATAAGAACACATCTTAATCTTATTTTGGAAGCATCACAAAATATCACAAAGTGTCCAGTAGGATTAGGTTGCACTAAAGAAGTGGTTAATATTTTCTTGAGCTCTTGATAAATACTCACATATTTTCTTCCACTCAAAATTTTAACCATTCTTGGAGTGTTGAGTTAAAGACATGGCTATTTTAGATAATCCTTTAATAAATCTCGTATGATACCCTTGTCAAACCTAGAAAATTACAAATCTCAATTATCTCCCTTGGTGGTTCCCATTGCAAAATTATCTCTACTTTTGTTGGGTCCCCTAATACTCGTTCTTTGAAAATCACATGTCGTAAGAATTTCATATCCTCTAACCAAAGTTCACACTTAGACAGTTTAGCATACAATTATTTGTCTTTCAATGTCTGAAGAAGAATTTAAAAGTGTTCCTCATGCTCCTTAATAGACTTGGAATGAATAAGAATGCATTTATGAAAACAACTACAAAATTATCTAAAAATGGAAGAAATATTTTATTTATATAATCCATGAATACCTTAGAAGCATTAGTTACACCAAAAGGCATCACTTGACATTAATAATAACCATACCTAGTTCTGAATGTAGTCTTTTGTATGTCTTATTCTTCTACTCTAATTTGATGATATTCTAACCTTATATCTACTTTAGAAAACTTAGAGTTTTCTCTCAATTAGTCCATCAAGTAATCTATTATAGGGAGATGGTATTCATTCTTTATGGTAAACTTATTTAACGGGCAATAATCAATACAAGCATTAGCTTGTTTGTTGAAGTTTCTCCTCGCCATTGGGAAAATGTATTCAACCATGCATATTGATAGAGGACTCTCTCTTGATCCAATACAAGAAGAACTTGAAGAGGAGTCATTACAATTCAAAGGACCTATGACAAGGTTGAGGACGAAAAGCTTATAAGAACAGATCTCTTGAAGCTCATAATGCTCCATGAAGCTTGGAACTCAAAGGAAATGAAAATCATGACTTGGAGCACACCTAAAGAATAATTTGGCAATGAAAAAGGTTTTGTAATTTTTCTTTTATTTTTGTAAGCTCACTAAGTGACTTGGTTCATTAGGCGAGGGTTTTGTTTCTGAGTTGTGTCACTAGGTGAGCACTCTCGCTCATTAGGCGAACATTCACGTATGTAGACTGCGTTTTCAAGTTATTTTTGCAGCCCAGCGCCTTTGGAATTTATTTTGGATTTCTATGATTGTTGGAACAATTGTGATCTATGTATACTTGCACTTAAAATTATTGAATGATTGTGTTCTTTGTGTTCTTCGTGTTTTTCGTTTTAAATTGAGTATTTCTACACTTGATCCATGGAAATTATCTATTTTTCTATTAATTATGATTTCAATTAACTATTTAGAAGTGTAATTATGTTGTTTTATATTAGTTTTGGTGATTAAAGAGCATTATGTTTGCAAAATTTGGGTTTCGACGTACAATGCTCTCGTCCAGCAAACATCAATCCCCTCAGCAAGAAAAGTCAAATTGTTTGACTCCTCAACAAGACTAAGCTCGCCAAGCGAGAGAAGTTAGTGTAATACTCTTGCCCCACGAGATTAGGCTCGCTGAACGATATAAGCTTTTTGTGTTTGTATGTTTGAATTACAAAATTGAAAAGGAAAGAAAGAATAGTGGATCCAAATTTATATAAACAAATATTTGTTAAAAGAAAGAAAGAAAAGTATACAAAAGAAATATAAAAAGTAAGGATCCAAAAGCAAAAATAAAATTGAAGAGTTCAACAAATTTTTTGCTACATTTTTGTTTAAAGTTGTTTTATATGTGAATTGCATTTAGTCATTTAATTTAAGTCTCCATGATGTTAAGATAACTCTTTTCGGTAGTCCTATTTCTTTCTAGCTTTATTGTTTCTATATCTTTTAAAATTTCTTGAAGTTTTATGTAGATTTTTTTTTAAACTTTGACCTCTTGAGTCAAGTTTTAGATCTCGTAATGTTTTTCACATTGATTGTTCACTCTATGCTTAAGCTACAGGAGTTCTTTGCCAAGTGCTAAAAGGAATTTGAGTGAAAAGGGGCAAGAGAGTACTTTCGAAAAAGGGCTTACAAGTGTGATACACAAGTGAACTTTTTGAGTGAAATATGAGTGATTAAATAGGATGTTTCATCCTAGTGTTCAAAACAAATAAAACAGTATATAAAGTATATTAATACAGTCTTACAAAAGATAGGACTATAAAAATATAACATTTATACATATCAACTAAAAACTAATTCTAGCTCTATACACAAATTGACCACTTATAAAAGCTCCCAAGCAAAACCTTCCACCAACCTAACTAATGGCTCCTCATCCTCCAGATGTGCCTTTGAAACTGTAACCAATCTGCTCCCATCGAATAGATGATCATCGCAAAAGAAAGACAAACAACACAAGACAGAAACACTAAAGAAGGATAAGCTAATGTATATAAAAAAAATCTAATAATTCAAGAAACCAAAAACATAAATCATACAAATTAATCATCCTATTTCATGCAAAGACCTAAAGTTATGACTCAATTATCCAGATACTTGCATTGATATCAGATCATGGTAAGTTGTGCACTTGTAGTGACATTTCATTCTTTGTAGAGCGATAGACAAAGAGTTATACTCTACCATACACAAGGTTAGTTTGTTAACGCCTTTGGTCAAGGTAAAACCCTAGGCTAGGACTTCTTGATCCTCTCACCACATACCTCATTCCTCTCTACTTGAGAATTTGAATGGTCAATAGAGCATCGAGATAACTTCCAACTAGATCCTTACATCAATGTATACACTACACAATCCACTACTAATTCTCCTTAAATTAGTATCCACAAATTCTAATTTATCAATTATCTCTCAATCAATCATTCATAAAAGTTACAGAACTTCTAAAATAAATCAGTCAACAACTACTCAAGTCATGAACCATTGCTCAACGAACACATCTTACTGGGTGAAAAGTGCATTTTTGATATACGACCAGAATGCTTGCCCAAAGAGTGTATCACTAGGACTCCAAAGGAAAACATCCTTCAATAAGTCGTCCAACAAATAAATGCTCGCCCAACGACTCCCAAGTCATGAGTCTTTGACTTTGGATTCGTCTAACGAGTAAATGCTCGTCTAGCGACTCCTAAGTCAGAGAGCCTCTGATTTAGAATTCGTCCAACAAGTAAATACTCGCTCAGCAAGTCTGTCGAATTTTGTAGAACATGATTCTACATGATTGTGCATTCCCCAAACAAGTTTAAGTAACCCACGAACCTTCACTTATGTCAAGCACATACCAAACTCAAATTTATCATATACATCAATGCCAATTGATGTCAAATGCAATACTAAAACATCAAACATTTCTAAACAAGCAGAATTAAACATAAATCCCATAGTTTCACATATCACATATCATTCCACAACTCATATGTAACGACAATCACAATATAATCATACAAATAATAATTATAAAATGTTTGTAACTTAAAAACAGTGTAATACCAATTAGCCTATTTATACGACTCTATAAAGGCCAAACACTTCTTACTCCATAGAATGTTCTATCTACACATAGAAACATCACAATAACAATAAGGACATATCATTATGATCACCGATCAGTAGAAATACATATTGATGATTAAAAAGACGCTTACGTGGAATAAGGTTCACATGCAACAGAAAATAGGAATAAACCAAAACGAGAGGTTGAAACTCAACTTACACGACCGGAGAAACTGATTGATCCAAATTGAAGAGTTCGTCGAGACGATCAATCTTACGGTCTCGGTTTTTCAATCAGACGACCAAAAAGAAAAAACTCTTAGATAGAAGTTAGAGAACTTTAGAAAAATAATTTCTAGAGAGATGATATATTTTAAACTAGTAAAACTCTTTTATAACAATTTTATTTATATTAAAACTTTTTAATATTAAAATAATTGAATCTCGATCTTCTTAAACAACTATCACTCCTAAAAAGTCATTTTCTAACTCTTTATATATATATATATATATATATATATATATATATATATATATATATATATATAATCTCAAAATAATTATTACTTTAGTTTTCAAAAAAAAAAATTTATTGAGATTTTTACTTTTTATTAAATAATACTTTTTATTTATAACTTGTATTGTCCTACCAAGCATTTAGAGACAATATTTGCATTTGTTATATATAATAACTTCACCAAACCTTTTCGGCCTTTTGCCTATAGGTTTTTCTGTTTTAAAAAGGGTTGGTTTGCAGAACAAATGCCTCTGAAGGAAGATAAACCGTTTCACCAATTATTCTCCAGTGTTATTAATGGAAACTTCTCTCCACACCGATGCAGTTATGAGAATTTTCAACATTAACATAAGCTTTCCAAACAATTTACTCTATCCCTTTTATTATTTATTTATTTATTTATTTATTTATTTATTTATTATTACTATTATAAACACATTTATCTGCATATTCTTATTAAAATAATATAATTTGAAAATATTCAAGAATAAATATATTTATAAAGAAACTATAAAATTAAATGACTATTTTTTAGTTAATATTACTAACTAGGAATTATACAATTATGTGTCTGATTGTATATTTTTTATTAATAAAGGGTAAGATAATCTTATTAAAAAAAATTACAAAAACATATATCTGGTCTACACAAAGGTGTAAATTACTATCTCATTCCCACATGTAAAAACCATTCTATTATATTTCTAAATTCGCTGGATTAACCTTGCTACATTTTTTACGTGATATTTTTATATTTTTTATTTTAATTAGAGTATTATAAAATTTTAATTTTAATTGATATTTTATTTAGCTATTAATATATATATATATATATATATATATATATGTATGTATAATATTTTTATTCGTATGATATAGAAATTTCATTTAAAATTTAATATGTTAAATTTTATATTATAATACCGTAAAATAAAAGTTGTAAAAAAATGTTAGAAAACAACCAACGTTATTAATTGTTATAAATTATTTATTAAAAAATTTCTATCAGATAAAACATATTACCGAAATGAAATTATTTTTTTCATAAAATAAATTAAAAATAATAATTTAGAATTTTTAAAAAATTTCTGCATCATAATTTATACACAAGTGAATTTTAACTTAATTTTTTTTAGAAAACAAAAAAAAATTAATAATACTTTTCTTATCTCAATAAATTTAGTTATGACAATTTCTATTTTCTCACATCTTATTTTAAACATCATACTAAAAAGAGTTTAATTAGTATGATGGTATTCACTTTCCTGATATGTCAATTTGATCTCTGTTCTTGAAAATGTGTAAATTACATACCAAATTTTGAAAAATTGTTGGTCTCAATTAGGTCTCTTTTAAACAAAAATTATTAAATTATTAACCGCGTTTCACTTGTCAATCTCTCATTTTTTTCACTATTTTTAATTTTTTTAATTTAAAAAAAATTTGAATTTTGTTTTGCCACAAGTTAAGTCCTTAGTATGTGTCACATGGCAATACCTTGCCACGTGTCAATGTCACTACCAATATCATTTTCTTGATTTTAATTTAGTTCTCACATATATCTATTTGTTTCAATTTAGTCCTCACATATCTTTATATGTTTCAATTTTGTTTTCAATATGTCCATTTAATTTAATTTAATTTAGTTCCAAATTTTTTTAAATAGAGAGATATTGTCTTTCTTTTAAGATGAAATTTATTATTTATATAAATATTATATTGGTATTTATTATTAAAAATGACTTACAAAATTAAATATTTATATTAAAATTAAAATTTAGTAGTAAAAGTCATGAATAACAAAATATAGATTAATCATTAAAAAAAGTGTAATATTACTTATGTTTTTATTTTCCTGCTCTTTTCATTTCATTTCATGCTACTCTTCAATTTATATTGTTTTTCGACATTATTAAAGCTATAAATTATACAAATATGTATATATATAATTAAAATTAATATAAATATTAAATGTAGACTCATTAAAATAAGATAGCACAAAAATAAAAACGCCGGTTTAAGCTTTTTAACCATATATTATGCCAGTAGTTTATGATAAGAGCAAATTTGAAACTTCCTCTATTACTAAATTCTTGATTTTTAACCTGTCAAATTTAAGTCATAGCTTCATGCATATTCTGAAGTCTCATGTAATGGATTTGGTCAGAGACACATAATTGTTGTCCGTTTATTTATTCGTTTAAAAAATATTTATGTGTATTTTAAAATTCGTGGATGTCCATTAATAAATAAAATATTTTATAAATTTTTAAAATTAAATAACAACAAAATATAAAAATTTGAATTAAATAGGAATTAA
>Ga0214543_1008502_pt1 | contig 16739 bp, 15 predicted proteins | sample CNSS2metaG_FD_160094 | JGI IMG/M metagenome (GOLD analysis project Ga0214543, IMG submission 160094) | Root nodule microbial communities from cowpea collected in UCLA plant growth center, Los Angeles, California, USA - CNSS2 | ecosystem: Host-associated > Plants > Roots > Nodule | place: USA... | reverse complement strand
CCATACATCTGAATACAATTTTGCTTTAATCCAAAAAGTTGTCCACTATGATATTGCCCACTGCTACAAAAAGTGGTCCACCATTAAAAGCAACCAAAACAGTTTGATTCCTCCTTGTATTTCACGTGGGTTAAGCAGAGGTTGCAGTACTTGCTTGAGACCCTATCACTTGTGCAGCCATGCTTCTGGTTTGGGTTGTTGGTGGTCTTTCTCCCTGGTTCACGTTTGCAGCAACTCTCAGTCTAGATCTTCTTCTACTACTGCAGCTTTGGGTAGATGGTCCTGCAGCGCTACTAGGTGCACTAACACTTGGAGTTCCTTGTGATTGTGCCTGTGAATTGAGTATGTTTTACAGCTCCAGATTTTGTTCGTTTGAATGAAAAAAAAAATTGAATGATAGGTCCAGTTTGTGTTCTTACCTTTCTGTGCCTGATTCCCCTTCTACAGCTCCTAATGTTGTGTCTCATCTGCTTACACATGTTGCACTTCATGATAAGATTTTTCTTTGATAGCTTGGAATGACTGACATGTTCATCAGCTTCCCTTCTTCTCAGTTTTTTGGGTCTCCCAGGTGGTGTTTTATAAATTGGTGGGAGTAGTTCAGGTTGAGTGCTTTTAGGCCATAATTGTTGTCCATTGATTGGGGTTATTTCTGGGCTATAGCATGCCTCATATGCAGCTCTTTTGTAATATGGATGGACATAAGCTTCAGGGTTTTCCACCTTATAATTAATTGCTGCTACAGCATGTCTACAAGGTATGCCTATCAAATCCTAAAAGTAACACGTGCAAGTATGGTTACTCAGATCTACCACAAACTTCTCCATGGTGAACCCTTGTGTGACTTCAAACTTTGCACCCCCTGCCCACACTGGAAGCCAATTGCCACTTTTCTCCACTTCCCTATCAAGCCTTTTCTATGGCTTAGGCATAACATTACCAGGATATGCATTTAATTTTTCTCTTAGTGTTACAAATCTACTCATTGTGTATGACCTAATCCATTCCATCATACTAATAATTGGTTTATCCCTAGCTAATAAGATAGTACTATTGAATGACTCAGACAGGTTATTCATTAAAACATCACATCTAGGATATATGCTGAATGCATGCTTACACCATGAGCTTCTAGGTATGCCAATTAACCCTCTGTTCTAGCTCACCATCTTCTGCCTCAACCCCTTGTTTTACCTTAACCTCCTCTTGTTGTACATGAACCTCTTGATCACCCTCAACTCCTATGTTTGTCTCACCAACCGGACCACCATCAACTCCTATTTCTGTCTCACACCTCTGTGCCTCAACCCCTTCTTCAACCTCAACCTCTTGTTCTACTTGAACCTCTTCATCACCCTCAACTCCTATGTCCGTCTCACCAATCGGACCACCATCAACTCCTATTTCGGTCTCACACCTCTGTGCCTCAACCCCAACTTCTTCCTGACCAACTTCTTCATCCATTCCAGGACCAGTAATAAAATGAACCACCTCAGGCTGACAAGGAATGTGCTGGACATATATATCTACTTCTTCATTTCTATCCTCCGCATACTTAGCCAACGCCAATGCCTCCTTATCGTCACTCAACAATCTTAGGTTGTTCAACAACGTTTCCTTCGAGCCCTTCCACCAAAGTCTAACATCTCCAGCGTATTTGAACTCCTTCACGATGCCTAATGCTTCAAAGAATGACCAAAAATCTGTGTCGATACCCGATACCACATGGATTTCACCCCCCACATACTTCAATCCCCTATTCCGTTCAAACCTACCCATGTGATGGAACGCAACCGCGAACCCCATTTCCAGCCCTACATTTGAAATCGCATCACAAACCAATCCAATCCAACATTCAACCACAAAAACGGTGAAGATAAAAGTGAACATTAAACCAAAGAAATTCAAAATGCATAAACGACTAACCTCACTCCTTCGTCCACCAAATGCGAGCAGTTACCACCACCTTCTTCGTCGTTCAAAGCTTGCTTCGTCGTGCCTAGGGACTGTCTTCTTCATCGTGCCTAGGGTTCTTCCAAATCTCCTCAGCTGAGATTTTTTACAAATGAATACAGCTTAATCACTTTCTAACATAACCCCCACTCAACAGCTAAGTTGGTTTAGTGAAGTTAATGACATTTTAATGCTAACAAAAACCTCAGCTAAGTTCTTTTAATCACATTAATGACATGTGCCTTATTAACGAGTAACTAAAACGTGAAAAAAAATTCCTCTCAGCTGAAAACGGGATCCTTAAGTGGCCATCCGTTAGACACGTGTGAATTAAAATTAACGGAGTTTAAAATTGGGGACCAATTCCATTAGATTTAAAACGTGGAGGACTGAATATGACTAAACGTTACGTGGGGGACTAAAACCAAAAATTACCCATACTTGAGGGACGAAAAATATAATTAACCTTTAATTATTCATCAGTTATTAAAAAATTATTATTCATCTAAGTTCCAAACTGAATAAAATCAACCTGACAAACATCAATCAATTAATTGGGTATCTCTCATGTTCTAAGTGTCTATGTTTTAGATCTATATTATTTTGCCCCTTAGATTAAGCAAACAAGATATTATCAAAATTAAGCAAAAGTAAAAGAAATCTAATTAAGGCTTAGGATTGAATTTTCAACAATTGTTCAAAGACAATATTAAGGACAAAAATTAGAATTAAAAAATATCATATGATATAGTACACTATTGATTAATTTATAAACATCTCTTATGTTCCAAGCATTTACATTTGAGATTTATATTCCTTTATATCTTGAATTAAACAAACAAGAGATTGTTAGAACTAATAAAACTAATAAGAGCTTCAATAAAATATCAAAATTGAATTATCAACAAGCTTGCAAAGAGAGTTTTAATATCAAAAATTAGAATTCAAAATGAACAAACAATATAAGCAAACTATGTGTTACATAATTAGACTGTTGAACCTACTAAACACAAAACTTCAAAATTTACTACGAAAAAACTAGAGAATTAACCTAGAAGATTTGTTGCATTAAACGACCCCAATAACTAATGAGGTTTTTATGATAACAAAACATTCTACCAGACATGTAAGTCTTTGTCTACAAGTGAAGACAGTAGACAACTTAAAAAGAACGTTTAACAAATATAGTAGGGTTAAGGAATTAATTAATATGGTTTGAAGATCAAAATATATGAAGTGTATTATTGCTTGCAGGTGTTTAAATGATTGATAATCAAATATCGTGTGTGATAACAAAAGCAAGAAGTTGGGTAAATGCAAAGACCAAGTCTAGGGATTGGACAAGTCAAAGTGTTTAACAAGTCTAACAGTAGCAATTATCACTGCAACAAATTTCCATATTTGCGAGGGAACAATCCCTAGGTAATCCCTCGCAAAACGATTTAGCGAAAGATTAGTGAGGAACTAGCGCGGACATTGAACCATAACTAAATTATAAGTAGCTAATTGGCGAGGAAACTACTACGTAGCTAATCCCTAGCAAAATGTTTGTAGCAAACCCTTAGCTAATACCTAGCAAAATGTTTGTAGCAAATCCTTACCTAATCCCTAGAAAACTAGTTGTAGCAAATCTCTAATTAATCCCTACCAAACTAGTTGTAACAAATCCCTAACCAATCCCTAGCAAACTACTGTAGCAAATTCCTAACTAATCTCTACCAAACTAGTTGTAGCAAATTCCTAGCAAAGTGGTTGTAGCAAATCCATCACTAATCCCTAGCAAAATATTTGTAGCAAATCCCATGCTAATCCCTAGGAAAGTGGTTGTAGCAAATCTGTAACACCCCAATTTTGAGATGTCACTGAAAGTTAGAAAATGAACGCATTTGGCGGAAAAACATTATCATTGAAAATGTACTAATAAAAAAACTTTAATTTGATTTAAAATAAAATATATATAATTGAAATAATAACTGCGAAAAGAAAATTACATAGTCTTCAATATCTGATTTATTTATCCCATCCTCTCAACGATACTTCTTGTCTGAATCCTATGCATTATCAATTGCTCCCGTATAGCACACACATCATACGATCATCGCACATACAACAAACACACAAATAAACAAATAGGGGTAAGCTAATGTAAACAATGATATATAAAAGATTCTTAGTAAAATAACACTTTTCAAATAAGTCACATTCAATACAATACTTAAGCATCATAATCACAATCACACTCCTCATGCAATACATGAGATTTCCAGATTTCCAACCTAATACACACCATCACATCATACACAGAAGAATAAAGTTTCATAACGAAAAACTCTCAAAACACTCGTAGTTTTATCAAGCTTTAACATAAGATATATTAAATTGACAAAACCTACACCTATACAACCCACTAACGTCACATTGGAACTGTGATTGGAAGACTTTTCTCCTAAACAAAAAGTGACACAAAAGCTAAAAAAGAATGAAGAGAAACAATTCTATTTCATGTGGGCCCTCCCAAAATATCCCATCCAATCAAAGTCTCCCTTGACTCATTTAAACATTGAAATCATGTACTACAACTTAAACAAATCGTAAACCCCGTAAAGAAGAATCTAACCCTTAAGTAAATGTGGACTTGTTGCTAAGAAAAATAGCAACCTTGCATGTACTCGTTTACCTGTTGTCTCATCAAAGGTTTCAAGCTCATTAATATAAAGGTGTAACACCAACCCATGAGTTTCTTAAATGCAAAGTTTTATCTCCCTAAACTAAAACTACTACAGGAAACATGTGCCAGCACCATAAATGACCAAAAACCAATAAAAAAAATACATACATCTACACTACTCCACTCCAACATGAATAATGAGAGAAACCAAAGAGACCACAACAAAACTACCCCTAAAATATCCCCTTTTCACATTAACCTATAGTTCATGCGCCCAACAAAGAACCCCCAACTATCACCCATGCACAAAAACTGCTCCCAACGAATCAAACAACCCGCATGCAAATGCTAACGCCCAAACCACAAGGAAAGAATGCCCCCTCAAACCATTCTACCACTGCACGCATAGAAAAAAAATGATTAAGAAAAGAGTGGCTGCAACATTAACGTGCCAAGCTAATACCCGAAAATAGAATCACTCTACTACACCATGAAACTTGAAACAACCGTGCAGACCATATGTTTCCCGAAAACATCACGCGGCCATGAAGAAAGAAGTTGATGGCATACACATGAATTAATGTGAAGGCTCACCTACGCTTGGAGTGGAAAATCTGAGAGAAAAGAAAAAAAAATTTGACAATAACAGCATTCATCACCATTCCATGTACCCATACACACTCCTCAAATTTTCATACATCAATTAAACAAGAATAATGAGAAAAACAAGGTTAAGCTTTATTCATCAAGAGAAAAGAAACCAAATGAAAAAGGAAACAAAGTGTAGCTTCAAAAATAGAAACAATGTCAACTTCCCCTACCTGATTCAAGTGTACGTCTTTCAGTTTGTGTCTCTTCCTATCTCCCGTAACTTCTTCTTTCGCTCTTTAGGGTTCTCTCTCGGACTCCAAATCTCTCCCTTACGGTTTCTTTCCTCTTCTTTACTATGCCTCCCCACAACCCCTAACCCTAAAGGCTTTTTTAATCTTATGCAGCTATCTACACTATTATATCTAAAACCCTTTATATCCCAACCAACTTATTTTCTTTTCTTTTTTCGGTTACTACCACTCTAAAATATAAAAACGGATCTGCTTGTTTCTTACTTATCTATGATATATATAGATATATACATATATATATATATATATATATATATATATATATATATATATATATATATATATATATATATATATATATATATATATATATATATATATATATATATACATATATATATATATATATATATATATATATATATATATATATATATATATATATATATCAGCGACGACTTTTAGGAGAAATAAAAGAATATAAATATATATTGTAGATCTTTGTGCATGAATGGCAGCAAAGGAGAAAAAGAATGAAAGTAAAACCAAAGTGTTGCAGCATGCACTCCCGTTTGAAAACAAATTTGAGGAGAGAGAAATTAAAGAATTTTTTGTGGGCCCCACAACACAATTAAAGAAGGAGGAGAAAATCATAAACAATAAACCACAACCTGATAATGACAAGGGTCGAACCTACACTACATCACACACCAGAAACCAACCACTAAACCAAATACTTTTTCATATTATAATACACATAATACACACCACTTAACTATTTATACATATCTACAACATTAAATATAATATTAAAATTTAAAATAAATGAAATAATAACTTACATCACTTAAAAATTATCCGATATTTAATAATTAAATAAATAAATTAAATCAACAATCTTTATCAAGTCATCATTTTTTTTCATGTGTTTCTCTTTATTCTAAAATTTCTCGGATCTTATAAAATTCCTCATTAATCCTTAGAAAACATGTTTGTAGCAAATCCCTAGCTAATCCCTAGCAAAGTGGTTGTAGCAAATCTCTTGCTAATTCCTAGCGAAATGGTTGTAGCAAATCTCTAGCTAATCCCTAACGAAATGATTGTAGCAAATTTCTTGTTAATCCCTAACAAAAGTGGTGTAGAAAATCTCCTTGATTCAACATTTTCCACACACATAATTGAAAGTATGTTCTTTTAGCTTTGCTCTTTGACTGGAGTATTAGTTGCTACTGTATTTGTATGTCCAAATGTAGTATTGCAAAGCTAATTTGATTTACACACAATGAATTAAGAAATGTACATGTTCACATGTCTTGCTACATTGTTTTTAAAGCAGAAAACTTAAACAACAAATACACATTATATATATATATATATATATATATATATAAACATCTACATGACGGTCATACTCATTAACTACACGGCCTTCTCGTAGCCAATAATGTCGCCTACTCTAACTTAGAGAAAATCAATTAAAGTCATTGTGGAAAAGGTGTTAAACCCAAAGCTTGGGCCCAACCAAGCCCACACAAGCCGAATAAACGATTAGCCCACCAAAGAAGTAATCCAGGCCTAAACCATGGTCTAAACAAAGGAAACGAGGTTAATCTTCTATAAATAAGAATGGACCCTGACTATTAGAGGTACGCATTTCATTAGTGCATAATCTGAGATTTGACTTGGAGAGCTTTGACTGACTTGATCATGAGAGAGAGAGAGAGGGAGCTGGAGAAAGAGAAGATCACGACAGCAGAGAGAGGCTGCAAATCTGGAGCGTAAGGTAGAGCAAAGCACTTGTGAGAGGAGAAGCGTGGAACAAAGGTAAGAAAACAATATGTATTATGTATATTATTCTGTGTGTTACAAAGGGAGAAACCTAAAATGGGGTTTTATAGAAAAAGCGAAAAGGGGTTACAAAAACCTTAGATTATTGATTGAATCAGTAATCGATCTATAGAAAATGGGAAAAAGGGAAACCCTAAGGAGTTAGGATTTCAATAATACCTTAGGAAGGTGGTGGTTGTTCCTAACAATCATGCCGAACGAACTTGGGTCAAGTTGGGTCGAAACATTGGCATCGTTTGTGGGGACAACAACTCCCCTTGCCCTCGATTGGGGGGCTTGTTCCGGTACACCCATAAGTCTCACATCGCTTAGGAGTCAAGGTCAATCGTACTTTAAAAACTTCTTCCTCCCTTCACCCTCTAAGGCACCTTTAAGGACAAAACCATAACAAAGCTTCACACTCCAAAGCGGACAATATCTCGGGAATGCAGTAGTTCTTCCTGTAACATCTCGATCGGATATTACGGACTTAAATAATAAAATAAGAAGTAATTAATGAAACTTCATTTATTATAACTGATATTCCCAAAGTGCGGGAAAATAAAATACTTTTATTACTTTCACAAAACACCAAAATCCATAAGTAATAATAAGATTGTAATTATCCAAAAGTCCAAAATATTCATAATTACAATTTATTTGAAAACATAAAAAAAAAAAACTTCATAAAAGTTTTGATAAAATCTTCTCCCAATACTAGCCCCGCTCCTTCTCTAGGCCTCACCAGATCCACCTGCAATATCATCTGCTCCCGTGTACCGCGTACACGATTATCGCCAAACACAAGCAGATAGGGTGAGCTAACAAATTACACACATATATAAATATTGCACAGTTATGTATATCACACAATCACATCAAAAGAATTCCATCCTTTGATATCACACCACATGGCCACAACCATGTGAACCGTGTTCTACGTCTTCTAGTGACTACCTCAAGATGCCTTGCTGCCATACCTATCGGCCACAACCGATAGAGCACGTGCGGGAAACCATGCTACGGATCATACACCGTAACGCTAGGTGGAGTTCCCAAATACGAACATAGTTCATAACGTCCCAAGACTACCAAACTCATCAGCTAATCACTGAGGAGGGCAATCCATCTGGACCCATTTGTACTAGCCACAACCAGCACACTCACACCGACAACACTCGCCAACCTGAGCTCAACTTAAAGGTTCCTCGTGTTCATCCGCCATCCCGAGCTCAACTCGAGGGATGCCATTCTGAGCTCAACTCGAGGGATGTCATTCCGAGCTCAACTCGAGGAATGTCGCGTGCTTAACCCTTATCCCGAGCTCAACTCAATGAACATCAGCAAGCCGAACTTTAAGGCATCGCTAAAGCTTTGTAGATCACGTACGTCAAGAGTAAGAACACCAATATCGCTGCAGTACAATCGCTTGGCGGGGGACACGTACCGCCAGGCGCTGCCCGCTTCCAGATCGCCTGGAGGGTGTGATGGGTCTAACCTTTGCTCACATTAAATATTTAAATTTTGGGAATTTAATATTATTTTTGCACTTAAGAAGTGATATTCGTTGCATCATATATGTTTGGATAATCTTAAGTTTAACAATGCAACTAGAATTTAATTTAGGTCCTTAAGAGTGTAAATAGTGAATATTTAAGTCATAAATAAGTCCAAAAATCATAATTTTGGAGAGGAATAGTTCAGGTACTAAATGCACCCCCAATTTTCATGTTTACACCCTTTTTTTTCAATTGGACTATCTATTTCTGAAAAAGGATATTTCTGGAGCTAACTGCACCCCTAGTTTTCGGGTTTACACCCTTTTCCATAATTGGACTTTGTATTTATGTTCTCAACCCCTTCTTTTTACTAATTTGCACCCCTAATGTCATTTAAGCTTCAGTCCACCAGATTATGCCACGTGGCAATCCTCCGCTTACTAAATTAACCAATGAAAATATGCCACGTCCTCAATCCCTCACTCACTAAAATAACCAATCAAAATGTGACACCTCATCACCCTCTCTCCTTCACACAACCAAAAACCCTAACCCTAATTTTTCCTTCTATCTATCGATCTCCATGCTGCAGCCGCAGCCGCCACCCTCCATGGCAGCCATCACCTTCTCGCACAACCTCGTCGGCACTCCAACCTCTGACCATCATTGCAACTCGCGCTAGCTCTGTCGCGCCATCGTCTTCGTCGTCTACAACAACCCAAAATGGCATTCCACTTCGTCTTCTTCGCGCCTCCTTCTTCCTCCATCATCACGTTGCCGAAAAACTCCATGATTTCACCATCTTCGCACCTCGTCGAAATGCAGCCATCGTCAGAAATGCAGCCACCACTGCTGCAGTCAGTGTTCGCGCCTGCATCAGCCACCACGGAGCTCCGCCTCGTCGTCTTCTCTGTGCATCCCGCGGCCACCACCATGACAGCACCACGTTCGCGAGTCTATATCTCATCCAAGCAACCTCGAATCACCAGCAGCCCCCGTACCAGTGCGCACCAGTACCTACCCCAACCTCAATAATGGAGCACGCGTCCATGGAATATGCACCAGCCCTACACTCGCTCATCACGCCGGGGTCGCCATGGTTGCACCATCGTCTTCGTTCAACATGTTGCCAGTGTAACAACCCTAAGGAATATTATTAATATTTAATAAATAAATTCTGAAATGAAATAAGAACCGCATTTATTATAAAACCATTTTCCCAAAAATGCGGGAAAATTCAAAACCTTTAATGCACGTGTCATAAACCAGGAGTCCATAATCATAAAACTAAAATAAAAGTCAATGGCTCCCGAAATGGTTACATAATATTCTCAAAGCTAAAATAATAGACATATATATATATATATATATATATATATATATATATATATATATATATATATATATATATATACGAAAAGATCCCCTGCTAGCCCTCGCTCCGAGTCTAAGCATCTCCTGGCCCACTTGTCAAATCATCTACTCCCGGATAACAAGTTATCCGATCATCGCCACACACACACAGAAAGGGTGAGCTATGCACAATATATATAAACAAAACATAATATAAATATGTTCCCCAACCCAAAATAACGTAACTAAACTTCTCATACTTTTCAAATAACCCAACCATGACCTCATAGTCCTTCATGGGTATATACATGTACTAGGTCTTGGGACTTCCTTGTGCTCCCACGAAACTAACTCATTCGTGGTCCAAATCTATGAGCCTATCCCGCTCATAGTCCTGCCCTACAGACTCCTCGTCTGTAGTAAAACATCCAAGTTTCATACTTGGACCCTAGCATGCACGCAATCACCATACTATGGACTCCTCGCCCAATAGTAGCCGACGGGAACATAACAGTTCCTTGCCCATCATGCGCCCGACACATGCAATCACCATACTAAGGACTCCTCGCCCATTAGTAACCGACGGGAACTCTACCAGTTCCATGCCCATCATGTGTCCAACCACCAAGCACATCCCAAACCCCTATTGGACTTGGTCCTTCAAGCCCAAACACCACACCACATGCATATACATCATATACTTAGGATAAAGCAGCCAAATCACACACACAAGCACACACAAACATGGAATTTCACATAAACTCGCTTAAGCTAGGGACTCTCACCCAAGCTAAACCCTCTACTTCGCTTAGGCTAGTTCACCTCGCATGGGCGAGCTTAAAACAGCCACAACATCACGTTAACTCGCTTAGGCGAGATCCTCTCGCCTAGGCGAGATCCTCTCGCCTAGGCGAGATCATCTCTCGCCCAAACCCTTAATCCAGTCTCGCTTGGGCTACAAAGCATGCAAACACATCACGCATGACCACGACATCTCGCTTAGGCGAGGCCGTCTCGCCTGAGCGAGACCATGGTTCGCTCAACACACTAAACTCCTCGCCTGGACGAGGATACGCGCTCAGAACCCTGATGTGACGTCGCGATCTCGCTTAGGCGAGCGTCTCTCACCTGAGCGAGAGGCAATTCGCTTAACACTGATACCTGGTCGCCTAAGCTAGAAAGGCGAACCAATACCCAAACACAAGACCCTGCAACTCTCGCCTAGGCGAGATGGACTCGCTTGAGCAAAAATTGCAGAAACTCTCCTCTGATCACACGCGAAAACAGCCAAAATACGTCCATTCACAACAATAACAGGACCCAACAATTTATAATCAATAGCACACAATATGAACATGGTATATCTCCCTTTTGATTCAACAAAACGAGAGGGTTTGACCATACATAACTATATACAGTACCAAAACCCTTATAATTAAACCAAAGACTAAAAGAATTCATACGCACCATCAAAACTAACCAATTCTCTCACACATTGCACCTTTTACCAAAATTCTTGCAACACTACAATCAATTGGCAGAAAACGCCGATACACATACAATATTCGTACAACAACTCAGCACCCCTAACCTAGTGCACCAAATTCTTTGCTTCCACCTCTCTCTCTCTCTCACTCTGTCCTTGCACTCTCAATTTAGTCTCTCACTCTCAAATTTCGCTCTCCTCTCTATAGGCAATGGAAAAAAAACGAGTTTGGCTTAAGTGTGGGCTTAATGGCTATTCAAGCCCCTTAGTTGGATGATTTTTCAGCACCTAATGGTTACCCTTCACATTCATACCACAACTAATAGTTAGCAAAAATAAAGCTTATTCTTTACCCATCAAGGTTTGAACCCGTGACCTTCCACTCATAAGGCCAAAGCACAACCACTATGCCAATTCACATTTGGTGATACCCTCAAATGCAAAATAGTTTACATTATCAATCCCATACTCATACATATTATTAAAAATAAATAATAAAACAACAACACATAATTGGTAAACATAAGACTCGAACCCAAGTCCTCTCACACAATCAAAGTACTCTTAACCACTTGAGCTAGTACTTTTCCACGTCACATTAAACAATAAATAATGCCATAAAGGCGCTTTCTACTCGCATTTATTAATTAATTAATTATTTAATTAATTAATTTCAGGGGTCTTACAACCGGAGCCACCATTCATGGCTTGCACCTTCGTCTTCACGGCAACGTTCATGGCAGCACCATGCTCGAACGCGAAGTCGCCACACTCGATCCTTCAATGGCAGCACCATCGTGACCTGCCACCGCGAGCCCCTCGCGCAACCACCATTCCCGCTCGAGAATGTAGACCTGACGCCACTTCCCCGCGATAGCCGTGGACCCAACAACACCTTTTGCGTCAACTCTGCAGCCACCACGACAACCACCATAATCTTGCCTGAACCATTCACGGCAGCCAAACCCTAATGGGGAGAGAGAGACTACTCTGACACGTGGCAGTCTCTCAATGGACCGTCAAAGAGTCAACACTGGTCAACTAGTCAACTCTGGGCAAGGGCGGTCAACGTTGGTCAAACAGACTATTTTACACTAAATTTTGCAGGTGGTTCCTCTGCAAGAACCCTAAATGGCCTAGAAAGGAAAGGATCGTCTAGCGGCAGTTCATCGCCAACAAGTCTGTTTCTGGAAATTTCCAGAAACAATAAATTAAAAGGAAATAAAATATCAAGCATGATCATACCAAATTCAGCATACCAATAAAACTTAAATTAATCAACGCATGAAATTAGCCTAATTAGCATGCCATTCAAATTTAAAATAAAGTTAACGTGTAAAGTTACTCTATTTAGCATGCGAATCAGATTTAAAATAAATTTAACGCGTAAGGTTACTCTATTTAGCATGCCCATCAAACTTAAAATAAAATTAGCGCGTAAAAGCTCCCCTAACCTGGTTTCGTTGCTTAAAACACAAATGTTAGAGCTTCCCCTTTGATCACCAATGGTCTCCTTAGCACCACCTCAATTTAGCTCCTCTAATTCACTTATTAATCATTATTTTTCCTTAATTTCGTGCACCTTACAATGCTCTAAAAATTCCAGCCTCCAAACCCCTCTATTCTTTCACAATTTGTCTTTTAATGGTGTCTTAATTAACAACAATGAAGGGAAAACGAAAATGACATTAAGACTGTTTTCCCAACCTCCCTTGGCTGCTCATTCATCTAGGGTTTTCTCCACACTTTCACCTTCAGGCCAAAACTAATTTTAGCAAAAAGGAAGTTTAATTTAGAATTACCAAGGTTCAAACCCATAACTATGCCAATGCCAATTCAATGCCTAGGACTTGAACCCAAGTCCTCTCACACAATCAAATACTCTCAACCATTTGAGTTAGTACTTTTCCATGTCATATAAATCAATAATTAATGCCTTAAAAGCTCTCACTACCCGTATTTATTAATTAATTAATTATTTAATTATTTAATTTTCACAGGTCTTACAGTTCCTAAACGATGCTTCCAGATCGAAATGGGTCGGGTCAGAACAGTATATAAGTCTTGGTATTTTCCCACTGAGATTATTCTATGCCAAGCTCTAGAACAGAACAAATTTTCAAAAACTCTATAGACATTAAATTCATCCTTAAGATGAAAAAGAGAAAATGAAAAAGTAACTTACAGAATCTTTAAGTTAGGAACCTAAGAGAAAGTTGAAGGAATTGGTCCAATGAACTAATTTCTTTTCAAGATTTTGAGTGCAGATTTAAAAAAATAGGTGGAAAAGTACTTGTCATAACCACAATATAGCCTATGCAAATGAAAACCTTAATGAAAGGGGAATGCTCACAAGAACTCATCGATTTTCTAATTTTTTCATCATCGAAATTGAAAATGATATATCTTCCCAAATATCATTAAGAGATAACTTTATGACAATGTAGTAAACAGAGTGCCCCTTGAGACATTTTCACTTGAAATGCACTTTCAAAAGATCCTTATTAAAATACATACACTACTCAAGAACAAGAGAAGTGGTACTTACAATGCAACCACATTGAGAGTGACATTATCACACACAACCTCTCTCTAGACATAGTAATCTAAAGAAGGTGTGTCAATTCACTTAAACATAATGTTGTCCAGATTCCTCAACGATCACTTCGTTAAAATACACATAGCATTGCCTCCTCCGTTCAAATACAGGATTTGGCCAGCATCGGAATCGTCTCATTCACGATCTACTAAACAAGAAGAAGAAGAAGAACCAATCGATTAATCAATCACTCCTTTGCTTCGATAAAACGCAACAAGGTGAACGCAAAATGATAGAGGCAAAGGTAATTAACCTGGTCTGGAAACCAAACTCGATGTCAACAATGTAGTCAAGTTGTAGCCTCTCCAAACTCTCTTCTACACTCCTCGTCATTCTCTTCCACGCTCTGTTAACTACATGGCCTTCAATTTTTCAATTTATACGACACTGACCTAGCACTTCAATTTTTCATAGAAAACTTAGGCTTCCAAGGTTTTAGAACACTTATAATACTATTTCTCTAATGATTTAAAAATTTGGGATGTTTCGTCAACATGAGTTATGCTACATAAATGAAATACTTATACATAATTTATTTTTACTTGTAATAACAAATAATTTATTTAATATTTAAAAATATAAAAATAAATAAACATATAAAAGAAATAGTACAGTAAAATATAATAAATTTATGATAATACAAATTAATTAATAATTCTTTTATTTCAAATCATAATTTATAAATACACGAAAAAATATTTGTAAATACCTTTTGCAATATATAATTCTAAAAACATTTATAGACATTTTTTATTAAAAATATTTTACAATAAACATTACAAGTATTTTTTGTAAATATTTATTTTAAGAAAATTTATTACAAATTCTACAAGTAGCTATCTTAAAACATAACTAATTAGCTTTAAATTAGCTACGATTGTGTTTTGTCACTAATCCCTCACTAAAGAGTAAGAAATTTTTTTCTAGCTTATTTTCCTAGCAAATTAGCTACAGAACTTTTTGTTGTTGATCCCTCGCTGTCAATTATACCAATCATCTCAATTAACTCATATTCAATCCAATTATACCAATCATTTCAGTTAACTCATTCAATCCAATTTTTCACTAAATTGAACTGCATAACTATGAAATATCACCAAATTAACACCATGAACTTGCACACCCAAATTTATTAACAAACTATATCTATATGTAGTTTAGAATTAATACTATCAATATTTTGACTAAATTAAATGACAAAATTCTATCCAATTAAGAAACTAAAATAAAATGTTCTAACAAAGGCTAATGTAATGATGACGAATATCACCCTAAAGGGTTTTCAGCATGGTCAATGACCAAGCCCTTTTTGTTTGTTTGCTATTAAATTCTTAGTTAAATGTATAGATTAATAATGTGTGGTGTAATTAGCATCTATTAGGCTTGTATCCTGGCCCATCTTTTAATTGTTGTTTTTTATTAATATTGTTTCCTTATAATCTTTGGTCCGAGAAGCCTAAGTAAAGAAACAAGCTTCCATCCTTTGCTTCCTGCCCATTTTGGGCCATGAGAATAAGCCCAACATTTCCAGCGTTGACATACAAGACTGGACCAAGGTTTCTTCAACAACCTATTTCGTTTCACCAGCACCGCATCAATATAGCATGACATGTGGGGAAGGGGCACATTACTTTTGGGGGGCTTCTCCCTACACCTCCAATAACATCTTCGGTACCCCCAAAACTAATTTTATTCCCAAGTTTGCCCATGGTAAAAATGAAGAGTTACTGGATGTCTCTTTTTTACCGCGTCTCTGCACCCCAAAAGCACACAACACACACTCTCGCCGTATGCACCCCCAAAAACGTACCCCTATAAAGTAGAGGAATCAGATTCCTGCACCCCCAACAGAGAATCTTGTTGACCTAGGTACGCGTAACACTCTCGCCCTCTTCTCCCTGGTCTTCTCCCACGCAGACACAGTCTTCATCTTCTTCGTCTTCTCCCAGACAGCGTCCACTCTCCCCAGCCAGCATTATTTTCTCCTCCAAACCGTTCTTGTTCCGAAGCTGCCGCAGCACCCTTTTCTCCTCCACGCAGCCTTCTTCTTCCCTTCTCCGGCAGGTCCGTTTTCTCCATTGGCGGAAGTCCTCTTCTCCATCTTTTACAGGTAAGTAATGCTATTTTAATATTACTACAGTGCATGCATGTGTAAGTAATTGATTTTACACTTAGATTAGAAGATCGTGTTGGTTTGATTTATTTTCCAGATTTTCCACGAGCATGCCTGAAACGGAATTCAAACCTTTTTTTTTTTTTTAAGGAAACGGAATTTGGAATCCGTTTCCCACAGAGCTGAAACGGAATTCCAAATCCGTTTCCGTTTTTTTTTGTTTTTTTTTGGAAACGGAATTTGGAATCCGTTTTCCAAAAAGGTGAAACGGAATTCCAAATCCGTTTCTGCTTTTTTTTTTCATTGAAACGGAATGTGTATTCCGTTTTTTTTTTATTGAAACGGAATATGTATTCCGTTTCCGTTTTTTTTTTTTTTGAAACGGAATATGTATTCCTT
>Ga0214543_1008500_pt1 | contig 16742 bp, 9 predicted proteins | sample CNSS2metaG_FD_160094 | JGI IMG/M metagenome (GOLD analysis project Ga0214543, IMG submission 160094) | Root nodule microbial communities from cowpea collected in UCLA plant growth center, Los Angeles, California, USA - CNSS2 | ecosystem: Host-associated > Plants > Roots > Nodule | place: USA... | reverse complement strand
ATGCTGGATTTTTAGCTGTGGCAAAATACCCTCAATGGGTGGCAAATGTTGTACCAGTGCCCAAGAAAGATGGGAAGGTTCGGATGTGCGTTGACTATCGAGATTTGAACCGTGCGAGTCCAAAAGACAACTTCCCATTACCGCACATCGATACATTAGTGGATAATACAGCCAAGTTTTCACTATTTTCATTTATGGATGGCTTCTCGTGATATAATCATATTAAGATGGCACCTGAAGATATGGAGAAGACCACGTTTATCACATTGTGGGGAACATTTTGCTATAAGGTGATGTCTTTCGGACTTAAGAATGTTGGGGCAACCTATCAAAGGGCCATGATGGCGCTTTTTCATGATATGATGCACAAAGAAATCGAGGTTTATGTAGATGACATGATCGCCAAGTCTGAGTCAGAAGAAGAACACATCCTCAACCTAAGGAAATTATTTGAGAGATTGAGGAAATTTAAACTTAAACTAAACCCAGCAAAATGCACATTCGGTGTGAGATCTGGAAAGTTGTTGGGTTTTGTTGTCAGTCAAAAGGGGATAGAAGTCGATCCCGACAAGATGCGTGCGATAATCGAAATGCCTGCTCCCAGTACAGAAAAGGAGGTACGGGGTTTCTTGGGCAGACTGAACTACATTGCTAGGTTCATCTCCCAGTTAACCGCCACTTGTGAACCAATATTCAAGCTATTGCGTAAAAACCAGGTTGTTGAGTGGAATGAAGACTGTCAGACTGCTTTTGATAAAATCAAACAATATCTACAAGATCCTCCTGTGTTACGCCCGCCCGAACCGGGGAAGCCACTCCTTATGTATTTGACGGTACTTGATGAGTCAATGGGTTGTGTGTTGGGTCAACATGACAAAACTGGAAAAAGAGAGCATGCCATATACTACCTGAGCAAGAAGTTCACGGAATGTGAACAGCGATACTCGTTTTTAGAGCGAACTTGTTGCGCATTGGCATGGGCTGCCCATCGTCTAAGACAATACATGTTGAGTCATTCTACCTGGTTGATATCCAAGACTGACCCTATCAAGTATATTTTTGAAAAGCCCGCTCTCACTGGAAGGATAGCCCGGTGGCAAATGCTATTGTCAGAATACGACATTGTGTATGTCACTCAGAAGTCCATCAAGGGTAGTGCTTTGGCTGAATATCTGGCCCAACAACCCGTTAACGATTATCAGTCGATGCAACCCGAATTTCCGGATGAGGACATCATGACCTTGTTTGAAGATGACCAAGAAGATGAGAACATAAAGAAATGGACGTTATTATTCGACGGGGCTTCTAACGTCATGGGACATGGTATAGGGGCAATACTAATATCTCCAGAAAACCAATACATTCCAATGACAGCAAGGTTGTGTTTTAATTGCACAAACAATATCGCTGAATACGAAGCATGCGCTATGGGCATCCAAGCCGCGATTGAGTCAAAGGCAAAATTTTTGAATGTATATGGAGATTCAGCGTTGGTTATCCATCAACTAAGGGGAGAATGGGAAACTAGGGATCAGAAGTTGATTCCCTACAAAACTTATATCATGGAATTGGTGGAGTATTTTGATTTCATTAAATTCCACCATATTCCGCGAGAGGATAACCAATTGGCAGATGCCTTAGCTACTTTATCATCGATGTTCAAGATTAATCAGGATGGGGTAATGCCGATGATCCAAATGAAGAGCCATGAAGGGCCAGCATATTGCCATTTTATTGAAGAAGAGTTAGACGGTAAGCCGTGGTATTTTGATATTAAACGCTATATAAAAACCAGAGAATACCCTGAAGAAGCATCTGAGAATGATAAAAGGACACTGAGAAGGTTGGCTGCAAATTTTATCCTGAGTGGGGATGTGTTGTACAAGAGAAATCATGATATGGTTCTCCTTCGATGCGTGGATGCAAAAGAGGCCGAGTCAATATTGGAGGAAGTTCATGAAGGAACTTTTGGCACACACATGAATGGACACTCGATGGCTAGAAAGATCTTGAGGGCTGGTTACTTTTGGTTGACTATGGAGAATGATTGTTGCACGCACGTGAGAAAGTGCGAGAAATGTCAGAAGTATGCAGATAATATCAATACGGCACCCACTACTTTAAACTTAATGTTTGCCCCATGGCCATTTTCAATGTGGGGGATAGATGTCATCGGAGCTATAGAGCCAAAAGTCTCAAACGGACATCGCTTCATTCTAGTTGCAATTGATTATTTCACTAAATGGGTGGAAGCTGCTTCCTACGCTAGTGTGACTAGGAAAGTTGTGACTAAATTCATAAAAAGAGAGTTAATTTGTAGGTACGGGTTGCCTAGCAAGATAATCACTGATAATGCCACCAATCTGAATAATCAAATGATGGCTGAATTGTGTGAAGGATTTAAAATTCAACATCATAATTCTTCTCCTGATCGTCCAAAGATGAATGGGGCAATCGAGGCTGCTAATAAGAATATCAAGAAAATTTTACAGAAAATGGTGGTCACGTATAAAGACTGACATGAGATGCTTCCATTTTCTTTGCATGGGTATTGCACCTCAGTACGTACATCAACTAGGGCAACACCTTTATCTCTGGTGTACGGAATGGAGGCAGTAATACCCTTCGAAGTAGAAATCCCATCCATACGAGTGTTAATGGAGACCCAATTGGAAATGCAAAATGGGTTCAGGCCCGATTTGACCAGCTTAATCTCATTGAGGAAAAAAGGCTAGCAGTAGTGTGTCATGGATAGTTATACCAAAGAAGGATGAAAAAAGCATTCGACAAAAGGGTGCGCCCTAGAGAGTTCCATGAAGGCAAGCTAGTCTTGAAAAAGATCTTACCTATACAAAAGGATCATAGGGGCAAGTGGACTCCAAATTATGAAGGCACGTATGTGGTGAAGAAAGCATTTTCTGGTGGGGCACTAATTCTCACAAGGATGGATGGAGAGGAGTTACCGTTACCGATCAATTCTGATGCGGTCAAAAAATTTTATACATGATGATTCCTTGATAGGAAGTGCTACTAGGGGGTATTGACATTGTCTCCAAATTTTGTTGTATTCTGCTTTGTTTTTCATTAAATAAACACCATTTGTTCTCTCCATAAATTTAAAGCAATAGATGTCACGCTGAGTTTGTAAAGAGAATAATAAACAAAAAAAGGAATAAAAGTATATGCATACCAACGAGGCATCACAGGTACATTCACCAAAAGCAGACTCATTTTTGGAGGGTGTCGTGGAAAAAAAATTAATAAATAAAAGGCAAAAAAATAAAGCTTCCTATAAATTTTATCCATGCATCCATGCATTTATGCATCCTCACCGCATTACATCATTTGCCTAAAGATTGAATCTTGCCGGTGCTAAGCATTCAAGTAGTGTTTACTGACACATCAAAATCAAACTTCGGGTTCTCCTTTCATATATAGACCCTCTCCAATGGAATGGTCATTGATTTCTTTCTTCACATCAAGGCCCTCTCCAATGGAATGGTCATTGATTTCTTTCTTCACATCAAGGCCATCTCCGATGGAATGGTCATTGATTTTCTTATGTTTACATCAAAGCCCTATCCGATGGAATGGTTATTGATTTTCTTATGTTTACATCAAGGCCCTCTCCGATGGAATGGTCATTATTTTCTTTCTTCACATCAAGGCCCTCTCCAATGGAATGGTCATTGATTTCTTTGTTCACATCAAGGCCCTCTCCAATGGAATGGTCATTGATTTCTTTCTTAACACAAGGCCCTCTCCGATGGAATGGTCATTGATTTCTTTGTTACATCAAGGCCCTCTCTAATGGAATGGTCATTGATTTCTTTGTTTACATCAAGGCCCTCTCCAATGGAATGGTCATTGATTTCTTTCTTCACATCAAGGCCCTTTCCAATGGAATGGTCATTGATTTTCTTATGTTTACATCAAGGCCCTCTCCGATGCAATGGTCATTGATTTTCTTATATTTACATCAAGGTCCTCTCCGATGGAATGGTCATTGATTTTCTTATGTTTACATCAAGGTCCTCTCCAATGGAATGGTCATTTATTTCCTTCTTCACGTCAAGGCCCTCTCCAATGGAATGGTCATTGATTTCTTTGTCACAATGGAACCCTCTCCTTCGGAATGGTCGAGTCTGTTTTCTTCTTTGGATCACGACCCTCTTCTTTGAATTGTTCATTGTATATGATTGATTTGTTTTTTTTCCTCTTTTCCTTTGAAACCTAAACGAAATTAGTATTTTTATCTTTACTCATCTTTTACCTTGATAACCTATGAAAGTTAAAATTTTATATTATCAAGTAAAATCTAAGTAAAGAGGGACAACTGTCAACACCCAATTTCGTCCGGGTAACAATGATAAAAATAATAAACAAAAATTAATTAATTAAAGTTCAATTGAGAAGAATAAATAAAAGAATAATTAATAAAATAAAAGAAAAGGGTAAAAAAATATGTTTTAGTTTGAGAAAAAAATAAATATCTATGTTTATTTTATTTTATTTATTTTTATTATTTTATTTATTTTATTTTTAATTTAATTTATTTATTTATTTCTTTAGGCTCATTATTTTTATTGTTACATTATTTTCCTTTATATTATTATAGCTCCTTTTTTTGTTTTACGTCTCTCATTCTAGTTTAATAAAAAAACAACAAAAAGAAAGAAAAAAAAAGAAAAAGAAAAAAAGGAAAAGAAAGGTAGAGGTAACGTGAGATCTCTCTGTTATCAGACTCATGTCTGCTATGCTATCATGGTTTTGTATTGGCAATGACATGTAACATGGTCATGATGGCTGAAGAAGCAGGAAGCAACATCTGCTCTCAACCTTGTCTCAAATTTCGAGATTGGAAGGTGCAGAGAAGAGTGAACAGAACAAAGGAGATAGTTACAAAATAAAAAGGGGAAGATTCGTGAAAAAGGGGCTCTTTTTTTTTGGATTACTACAGAGGGGAGAAGGCACTAGAAATTTGAGAGGGAGAGGAGTCAAAATTGAAAACGGAAGCAAAGCTGTTAATGCATTAAGTTTTATTTTCACGGTAAGTGTTCTTAACTCCTTCTTAGCTTATGTTACCGTGACTTGATGTTGCTGTTGATGTTCATGGATGTACGAATTGGAGCTTCTGTTAACGTGATTTGATATTGATGTTCATGAATGTATGGATGAGAGATGATTTGAGGTGAGCATAGTTACATCTATTATTTATTTTGTTTATTCCCATCGCACCTGCGTAAAAATAATAAAGAACAGAGTACAATTTTTTTTCTTACTTGTCCATTGTCGAATAATGGCTACCATACAACACCATCCTATTTCTTGTTTTGTCTTCGTTGCTCACCTGCGTAAAATCAAGAAAACAGAGACCCAATCTTCTTCCAAAGAGCCACTAACGGACCTCCATCCCCGAATAACATTCAAAGCCTTAATCCCTTTCTTCCACCCTCATCCTGACCATCACACCCCAACCACAAGAACTAAAACCAAACCCCCTTCCATTCCATGCCATCGGAAACGGTAAAACCAAGAGACGAAAAAGAATCGCCGGCAGCATCACTGGTGACGAGTTGAAGCTTCTAACGGAGGTGGAGGCCCGACAGTTGGCCCTGAAGTTGGTGTCCCGATCACGACGCGGATTGAGAAAGAGGCCTCGACGTCGACGAAACCACTGGTGAAGAGCGGTGTCGACGGTGTTGCTCCGGTGGTGGTGGTCACGACACTGTCTCGCGTGCGGGAGAAGAAACGAAGCGCGAGGATTTAGGGACTTGGGTTCTCGTCGGCGACGCCTCCGGTGGTGGCTGGCATCGACGACTGCGGGTCTCGCCGGCGGTGGCGCGGTGGCATGGTGGTGTGGTGTGGTGGCATGGTGGTGTGGCGGCTGCGAAAGAAAGAGAAACAGAAATAAACCTATTAGGGTTTATGATGTCTTAAAAAAATAATAATAAAAGGTTGGGTTTGGGCTGGCAGGCCCATCTTTATGTCGTGAACTCCCATTCTTAATCCCTACACCCCCCATTTTTGTCTTTGTGCACCCCTTTTCCTTTATCTCGCACCCCTTTTCCTTTATCTTGCACCCCTGTTTTAATTTTACTGTGAGTACCCCTGATGTTTACTAACCTCACACCCCTGCCACACTTGTTTCATGTTTTACTTTGCGCACCACCATAATTGATAACCTTGCACCCCTGTTTATGCTTATCTTATTTTGGGCCTGTGTTTTATGTTCACTTCACGCACCTCACACATTACTCATGCACCCTATTATCATTATTATTATTATTTTTCTATCTTTCTTTTATTCTTTTTGTTATTTTTTTGTTATTTTTTGTTATTTTTATTTTTATCCTTATTTGTTATTTATTTATTTAATATTATTTTTATTTTAAAAAGAGAAAATGAAAATATTTTAAATTATAAAAAATTACAAAAAAATAGAAAAAAATCTAAAAACGAAAAATGTTCTCTTTTGTTTTGTTGTGTTTGCCCGGTCGCCCGCACCGTGTGACACTCATTTTCAAAAATATCAAAAATGGTTTTCTTTCTCTTTTAGTGTCTGTCCGATCGGTCGCGTCATATGACACATATTTTCAAGTAATTAAGAAACACCAAAAAAATACAAAATATAAAAATATAAAAGTATCAATATTTTCAAACAAAAATGTCGTTTTTAAGAACTACGTAATCCTTGATTCTCCACCGTGAGATACGTAGGAGCAAGGCCAGTCTTTGTCAGGTTCACCTATAAAAAATCAAAGCTTCTTCTCAACTGTTTTTCAAATATCTTTTAAAGAACTACGTAACCCTGATTTCTCATCCTTAATGAGAATACGTAGGACCAAGGTCAATCCTTGTCGGGCCCAAAAAATTAAAAAAAAATATTTTTGTTTCTTTTTAGCTTTTTTTGTCTTATTATATTTCTTTTGGGGGGAAAATTAACATTTTGAAAACCACATCAACTTTGCATTTTTAATTAAAGGTACCGCCCTTGGGCGGGCACGTAGGGTGCTAACACCTTCCCTACGCGTAACCGACTCCCGAATCCAAAATTTGGTTTTTCGCAGACTTTCTTTATTTTATGGTTTTCCATAGTTTTCCAAAAATAACTGTGGTGACGACTCCCAATATCATTTTAAACCCGTTTTCTTTTTTGGTTCGCCTTCCCGTCGCGATTCCGGTTGTGACACACATTATTACTAAACACACATTTTAACTGATTGAAATAAGAAAATAGGTAGTTAAAGTTCTAACATATTACTTGGTTATTTTTGACATATTACTTGGTTATTTTCGCAAAGCAAGTTGTGACAAACACAATCAATTTATTTTACCAAAGATTGATCAAGATTATTTTAGAATGACAAATGATTTGATTATACACTCAAATCATATTTAAGTTTGTCATACAATTTCAACTTATTTAATTTCTTGATATAAAGATGAAGAAATTACAAATTGATAAAAAAAAGAATAATGAGGCATACAATTTTTTTATATTGGTTCCCTCATAAGAGTTACAACTAGTTTAGCCAAAACAATCTGAACTTGACTTTCCACTATATCAAGAAATTACAAGATTTCTTTCTAGACAATTTCTTGAAACATAAACAACCATAAACTTCTTGAAACACCTACAAGAAGAGACACACCTAATAGCAAGACACACTCTTGCAAACCTGGAATCACACTAGATACAGGAAACAACACACATGATTAACAAAACCTACATGATTAGCTCTCCCTAGCTAATCAAAGAATCTTCTTCCAAGACCAAGATGTAGACAATCACATATCCAAGCACCATGAACAAGTTCTCATAGATTTAACACCTCCAACTCTCTCTTGAAAAGTGTTTGATGATATGTCCAAAAGATTTTCCAGAGAAAAAAAGACTTTCTTCTCAAAGAGCAAAGGTCTGAATATATAGACTATGCTAACTTACATATTAAGTTGGTTAAAAATAATGACCAATCGGTTGATTGCACTTATCTTAGTGAAATTAGCTGATTATTAGTTATTTTAGCGGATTTAATACGTTAATCACATCTCTATATATAAATGACATTTAACCTGGTAAACACTCTTTTTAATAGATTAAATAACTCATAGATACAAGCTAAACAAACTAAACTAATCAAGGACACGATTACAAAAATCTTCAAATTCTTCAATCTTCTAGAATTCATCAAACCACTATAACCAAGCTTTTATGACAATACTTCAGGTATCACACGAGTATCAACCTCTCTAGGTATCACACAAGTATCTACCTTTCTAGTTATGACACGATGTTTAACCTCTTTGGGTATTACATGAGTATCAACCTTTCTAGTTATCACATGAGTATCAAGCTCTATAAAGCTCTATAGGTATACCTTCTTAATCTCCCCTAGAGATTAGGAATTCTCTACTTGAATAATGATGAGAACAATACTCTCAATACGAGAGTACAATCTAAACACAAGGAAAATTTCAAAGTTGTCAAGGATGTTGCAATGTTTAACTTGCTCAACCTGCATAATTTGATAGGCTTAAAAATATTCTTTTGTCTAGTGATTTTCTTATCACTTGATATATGGTTCCTGCAAAAAACTTCAAAATATGTTATGTACACAGTATTTGCAAACTATTCTTGATAGTTTATGTTATCATCAAAAGCATTTAAAGTCATTAGACTCAGGGTGTTATATCATTTGATTTAAACCATGTATTTCTTTGTATATTTCTCTCTCTCTCTCTCTTGTTGTTACTTCATTTCTTGAAAGAAATATGAATATATAGTAGCTCTTTTAAATTTGATTGTTGAGTGGTTGCTAATCTTTTATTCTTAATTAATTTTCCATTGCTTGATCAAATCTTAAAGGGTTTTCTACATACTTGCAGTCCTTCATAAATGATATGATTTCATTTAAATTTAGCTTCAACACTTTCTTCTTTGAGATTGAGATGAATGTTTAATTGTAAGATGCTTATCCATAGGAGTCTTCAATGTTCAAATTTCTCACTGAAAAAGGAAACTATGCAGCTATATAAGTTAGCATTTAAATTAAATATGTTTCGTGTTGCATCAGTGATCATTGCATATTTCTATATTGAGTGAAAATTTTGACTATTTATCATTTAAAACATTTTTAATATAGATATATAATTTTTTGAATTAATCTTTGATCTTGATGTCTCTAATTTTAGAAAATAATTTCATCATTGTAGTTTTAATTAGATTTCATTTAGTCATATTTTAATAATAATGATAAATTTAAACTAATTAGTCAATGTGTTAATGCTAAAGACAGCTATAAACGAATTTTAGAGACTATCAAATGGTTTTACTAGAACAAATTGTCGGATCATTATAAATAAAGTCGCCTGATATTGAAGCGTCTAAGAGAAGGTCTCAAGAGTGGGGATCAATGTGGGAGCAAGGAAGAACATTAATGGAGCAATTTTGGTGGGATTTACAGGTTAGGGGTAGCTGAGTTTGTTTTTTGTTTTTGTTTGAAGCTTTCTTTCTTTTCTGTTATCGTTGTTATTTGATGCTTAAAAGTGGCTTGCTTGTGGTTGTGTTGGGTTTGGATGAGTTGTGAGCGCATATGTACTGATGTCTGCGTGATTGAATTGGTGATTGGTGTTGCTTGGTTACGGTTTGTTTCCATAAACTAATGTTGGGGTTTTAACTTTTCTTTTGCTTTCTTTATACTTTGGTTTTTTTTATCTATTGTGTGTGTGTACATATCACGCAAATGGAACGCATGGTTCCATTGACATGATCCTTTCCATTTAACAGGAAGTGAAAATCCCTTTCATGTGAGATGAGATGTCCGATATCCTATCTTCTTTGCTGCTATGCGTCTGGCTTTGAGGGATTCCTGGTGTTGTATGAGTTATGGGAATCAACCCACTTCCTAGCCCAATTGGATGTTTCTTTTGGGGTGATTCTCCCAAGTGTTACGTGAGTTGTGGGGACATTCAAAGCTGGTGTAGGGGCGCTGGTTTTGGATGTTTAAGTGGCCACGTAAGGGTATCCTTTGTTAGAGGAAGAGGTGATATTTAAAAGAGAGAACTCAAATTTCCTTGATTGAAAATGCCAAGTACAACGAGGTATTTATAGGAGCTAATGGAGAGATCTAGACTCATTTCTAGGAGCTTCTCTAATTAATGCTCCACTATGGAATTTTCTACATCCTTCATTAATTAGGACATTCTAGAATTTCTAGACCTTATTTTAGGGAAACTAAGAGACTTCTAGATAATTCTTTATTTCAAATTACAATTAACATCCTTGGAGTCGGGTTAGTTCTTGGTGTTGCGGGAGGAGTCACGTTGGGACTGGTTACCTGGTTTTGTTTCGTTCCTTATATACCACACCACACCTTTTGATGCTGCATAAATAATCATGGGGTGTGTTCTAATTTTCCTTTCCTTGTTCATGTCGTATTTTGGTACATTATCTTTGCAAACCTTTTTATTTAATGTTGAATCTTGCCCTAGAGGAGTTGTATTACATGATAAAAGTGTGAACTATAGCTTTTTCGTGGGACCCCTAGGAAAATAAAATTAAGTAATAATACTAATAAAAATAATTATAAAATAAAATTATTAATAATAATAAGAATAAGAATAATAATAATCAAAATAATAATAATAATATAAATAATAATAATTATAATAATAATAAAACGAAACTATAAAAAATAAAAATAATAATAATGAAAATAAAAATAAGATTAAATGAAAAATAATAATAATATAGTAATACTAATAAGATAAAATAATAATAATAAAATAAATCAATAATAATGATTATAAAATCATCATTAAAATAAAACAATGATAATAATAAAAATAATAGTAAAATAATAATAACAATAGTAAATAATAATCATAATTATTTTCTATATAACAATTATTATTATTTTATAATTGTTGTATGTGGTTTTACAGAGAGTATATGTGTGCTTGTGGTTTCCATTGTATTGAGTTGTCTTTGTGAACTCATCACTGCTATGATTATTATGATTCTTCTTTTTACCTTGACGTGATGTTTAAATTTTTTCTTCTATATACAAAACAATTATGATTATTATTTACTATTATTATTATTATTATTATTATTATTATTTTACTATTATTTTTATTATTATCATTGTTTTATTTTAATGATGATTTTATTATCATTATTATTGTTTTATTATTATTGTTTTATTTTATTATTATTGTTTTATTTTATTATTATTATTTTATCTTATTAGTATTACTATTTTATTATTATTTTTCATTTCATTTTATTATTATTATTTTCATTAGAGATGTGTGGTGTTCTGATTACGAAAAACGCTATTTTTTGTATTTTTGCGGAACAGGAATCGCCTAGCGCTAACTTTGTACCGCCAGGCACAAGGTTCCTGATTGCTAGGCGCTAGGCACCACCATTTTTTCTGATTTGTGCAATTTTCGTAAAACTGCAATTCCCGGTTCGTTAACCGTTCGATTTAGGTGAAATTTTGACAAGTGGTCCATAACATGTAGCTCTTCACTTTGAACGGTGGAGATTTTATTTGGAGGTCATTAGCGAGAGATATATGTTATGCACGATTGCTGGTTTCACAATTTATCTTGTAAGCGAATTGATCATATTTGCGTATAAAAGAGTTTATGGAACATTAAGGGGTACTACAGGGAGCTATCATGGGTAATGTAAATATTAAAGTGCTGCTAGGACCATAAACGAATATATATATATATATATATATATGTATATATATATATATATATATATATATATATATATATATATATATATATATATATGTGCTGGATTGAGGCGGGGAACACATGGATGTTACCTAACTGTTTTAGAGCCCTTGGAAGGGAATAGCTTTGTGGCAAATGGCTGAAATAACATGGTTGGAGTTGGGGATACCCTTACATGTATATGAAAGTAGTACATGGGTACAAGGAATTGTTATGGGAATAGAGGTGGAAATTTGGTTGTAGCACTTACACGAACTTGGGAAAAATCAAACTACAAGGGAATAACCAGTGCAACTCGTTGTACTGATGTTTTGCCTGGCGGAAGGTTTGGAGCTGTCAGGCGGTAGTTTCAAAACTAGTGGCTACTGGAACGTGTGACGCCTGACGGTGAGGATTGTTCTGCCAGGCGATAACTGCAGGCATGGGCATCAGAGGCGCGTTTGCGCCTGGCGGTACGTGTCCCCTGCCAGGCGGTCTGGAGGCGAACAACGCATGGCACCTCGTGAGCAACACCAGGCGGTTTTGCGACAACAGATTGTGGCTATGCTTGTTATGATGTGTGTGATCTACAAGGCTTCTAGGATATCTTAAAGGTCGGCTTGCTAGTGTTCCTTGAGTTGTGGCTCGGAACGTATCCCTTGAGTTGAGCTCGGGATAAGGGTTAAGCACGTGGCATTCCTCGAGTTGAGCTTGGAATGGCATCCCTCGAGTTGAGCTCGAGATGGCGGATGAACACGAGGAACCCTTGAGTTGAGCTCAGGTTGGCGAGTGTTACCGGTGTGAGTGTGCTGGTTGTGGCCTGTACGGATGGGTCCAAATAGATTGCCCTCCTCAGTAATTAGCTGACGAGTTTGGTAGTCTTGGGACGTTACAGACTATGTTCGTATATGGGAACTCCACCTGGCATTACGGTGTATGATCCGTAGCATGGTTTCCTGCACGTGCTCTATCGGTTGTGGCCGATAGGTATGGTAGCAAGACACCTTGAGGTATTCACTAGAAGACGTAGAACACAATTAAAATGGTGGTGGCCATGTGATATCAAAGGATGGAATTCCTTTGGTGTGATTGTGTGATTTGTATAATTGTGCCATATATATATATATATATATATATATATATGTTTCTTTTGTTAGTTCACCCTATCTGCTTGTGTTTGGCAATGATCGTGTACATGGTACACGGGAGCAGATGATGTTGTAGGTGGATCTAGTGAGGCTTAGAGCCGGAGCGGGGCTAGACTTGGGAAGAGTTTTTATCAGTTTTTTTATTAAGTTTTGGAATAGTTGTAATAATTTACATTATTAGACTTGGTTTTTATTATGGATTTTATATTGAGTTATGATAGAGATTTTGAGAACATTTATTACTAAATAAAAGTTGAAATTTCCCGTGTTTTTGGGAAATGGATTTATAATTAATGAGATTTTATTTTCTTATTTTATTTTCTTATATAAAACCGTAATATCCGATCGGGATGTTACAAGTTTGGTAGTCTTAGGAATAATACGAATTGCGGTTTGTGTTGGGGAAGTCCACTTGGTGTTGCAAATTGTAGTCCATAACAAGATCATTTTCGCATGTGGACTGTAGATGGTGGCCTGTAGTCATAGGGGTGATTGGACACTCGTGGCAGCAAGTATCGACCAATGTATTCATCAAAGGGTGTAGGATCAAGGGGCGTCCAAGGGAAGATGTGAATGTTTGGGTCTGAGTTTTAGGTGTATCAGAAGTGTTAGGGGTTTTAAATTGTTATTGTAATGTACATTATAATGCATTTTTATTCTTTTAAGCTCACCCTATCTGTGTGCGTTTGGCGATGATCATGTAACTCGTTACATGGGAGCAGATGATGTTGCAGGAGGTGCTGGTGAGACTTAGCGACAAAGCATGACAGCTTGGGGATTTTTAATTCTACAATTATTTTTACTATTTTTGTACTCTGGATTTATTTTGGATTTGGAGATGTAAAGTTTGAGTTCAATTTATGTTTTCAACATTTTGGCGCTTACAATAAATCAAATAATTTTCCTTTTAATATTTTTTTTACATGAGAATTGTTGACTTTCAATTTCAAGTGTTCAATCGAATAAATCATACTTTTACTAGGTAATATGAAAAACTTATCTTCTTTATTCTCTTTTATCCTTAACTTTTGTTTGATTTAAAGAATTTTCTTTTGCTAAAATTTATATGATCTCTCATCGGTTTAACTAATTTGATATTTAAAAAGGTTTTTTAAGTCACCAAGGTACTTATCACGTCTTATCATACCCTTAATTATATATTTGTTTTTCTTTGTTTGATTTTTCTTTAATTGTGTATTAAATTATTTCTATGACGTATTTGATCTTTTTTTACTTTTTTTTAATATATTTTTGTTTGTTATTTATTTTTATAATATAGAATATTGTTTTGATAATTTTTTTTAATTATTTTCCAACTCATTTTCATAAGTCTAATTTTATCATTACATTCATATAAAAACATTTCATTTATTATAATATAATAATTTATTACCATTAACGTATATAAAATTTAAAAAATAAAAAATATATGTTACTTTTAAATTATTATTAGTTTAATATTTATTCTTTGTACGAATTTTCAAATTTGTTTTGATCAATAATAGAAAATATATTGAATGAAACACTTGGGATACACACATAAAACAATGACACTAAATAAAAAGATACAACAGATTTACAATGGGTAAAAGTTATATGAAAGATACAAAACCTACCACATGTTCAAGTGGTATATTATAATTTTTAGTATCGTATAAGAAAAGAGATTTTGTTAGAATTTAAATAAACCACATGTTCAAGTGGTATATTATAATTTTTAGTATCGTATAAGAAAAGAGATTTTGTTAGAATTTAAATAAAGGAAGTAAAGAGATATTTGAAATATTTTTAAACTTAACTATTTATTTTTTTATAATTTAAAAGTATTTTATAATTTTATCAAATTTGTTTCAATAACGTATTTTGCACTAAGTTTCTTGTTATTCTTTTAACATGGATATATCATTCAACTTGATTTAGTGCATCTTCACCACAACATGATTTATCCCATAAAAAAATAATAGAAAACCAACATCGGCTATCAAAATTTTGATAAAGGCATTGCAATAAAAAACTTAGAAGAGAATGAGGAGATAGAACACATTTAATTGATGTGTTGAAAATCACACAAATAAAAGCACATTTACAAATAAGAATAGAAATAAAAGAACAAAATAAATTTAACTTCTCAAAACCTACATCCATAGATACATAATAAAAGTATTATTATTCAACATGTAAATTTTTTTTTTACAAAAACTGCAATCCTTTGTAAAAAATTTCAAACAAAAATTCAAAATTTTCATACAATGCAATTTTTCTGGACAAAATTGTAAACTTTCTAAACACAACTAACAAAGTTCACATATACCTATAAATGACAAATAAACCCGTCTTGTAGGTATTGCCTGAACATGTTCCTGTTTTGATAAAAAATCCCCTACATTGACTTGGTAGTATGGAGAATTCCCAACTTCCAACTTTTTCAATTATGGAGATGAGAATGTACATATCCACTCCCTCCCCGTCCCCATATTACCATAATACCTATCCCGCCTTATCTCGTCCCTATTTAAATTATTAAAATACTCATAATATATTAAGTAACCTTATATATATATATATATATATATATATATATATATATATATATACACACACACACTCCACACTTTCTATTTTTTATTTCGTATAATTGTTTGGCTTGTCAAAATATCTTTTGCATCTCCACGATATTTTTCGTCTTACCACAACTTTTATGTAATTATGTTCAAATTATGTATGTCAATTAAATATTTTTTTGTGTCTTGCATTTGAACATTTCTACTCTCTTTTAATATTTTTATTTATTTTATATTTTCTTTTCGCATTAGAATGTTTAACACTGTCAATTTGAGTGTTCAACAACACAAATCTTTCCCATACTAGATTATATAAAAAAATTATCTTCTTTATTTTAGTATTATTAATTTTTGTTTCATCTGAAGAACTCTTTTGTTTCGCCAAAACCATTTTCGTATCTCTCAACCATAAATTAGGTTGATATTTGAAAAGATTTCTTATATCTCTAAGGTATTTTTCATCTTATCATACCCTTAATTATATATTTGTTTTTCTTTGTGTGATTTCATTCAATGGTTTCTCAAATTGTTTCTAAGACACACATATAATCATTTTTTTAATATTTTTATTTGTTGTTTATTTTTATCATGTAAAATACTATTTTGATATTTTTTATATAATTATTTTTATTTTCTAACTCATTATTATACATGTAATTTTATCATGATAATTGTATAAATAAATTTTATTTACAATAATATAATAGTTTAATGCAATTGTCATGAATCTTTTTTTATCACCATCCAACATACATTGATGTTCAAAAGATGAAAGATCTAAAAGATCTATGTTAAAAATCCTATTATTATTAGTTTAATTTATGTTGCTAGTGTGATTTTGATAAAGTAATGTATTATAACTTTTATTGGTGTATAAAAAAATAGAATTCATTAGAATTTAAAAAACTGAAGTAAATTTAAAATATTTTTTAATCTGAATATTTGTTTTCCTTTTATTTGGTATTCTAATTTGAAATGTATATAATTACAATATATTTCTAAATATTTGATATTGAAGAAACAAACTTCCTTTTAATATTAAATATTTAATAATATTATATTTATTTTATCATAATTTTGTACAATTTTATAAAAATTAATTAATTAATATTGAATAATAAAAAAACATATATGAATACAAGTATATACTTGTTACTCGGTTGGAAAGAGGATGAGACAAAATTAATATATGTTAGGTTTGAGTATGAAGAAAAGGATAATTATTTTCTCACAGAATGAGTATAAGATAGAAAAATCCGACTCTATATTGTTCCATCCCATTGTATATATATATATA
>Ga0214543_1008498_pt1 | contig 16745 bp, 7 predicted proteins | sample CNSS2metaG_FD_160094 | JGI IMG/M metagenome (GOLD analysis project Ga0214543, IMG submission 160094) | Root nodule microbial communities from cowpea collected in UCLA plant growth center, Los Angeles, California, USA - CNSS2 | ecosystem: Host-associated > Plants > Roots > Nodule | place: USA... | reverse complement strand
AAATCCAAACTTAGTCCCCGAGGTGATGGTCCATTCCAAATCATCAAGAAGATCAATAATAATGCTTATCAATTGGATCTTCCTCCGGAATATGGTGTGCATCCTACTTTCAACATTACTGATTTGGATCTTTTTGTAGGTATTTTTGATGCAGAGGGTGACCACCAAGATTTGAGGGCAAATCCTCTTTAAGGGGGAGGGGATGATGTGACCCCAATAAGCCCAACCTCAAATGCATCAACAAGCTCAAGCCCACATCAAGGCCCAATCACTAGAAGCATGATGAGAAAGATTCATATGGGCCTATCACAAGATGATCAAGTCAATCATGAGATTTTTACATTATTCACATGGACTAAAGAAATCTCTAAAATATGAGATTATGTATGAAGGAAGTAGTCTAGATTTAAATTGGGCCATTTTTAGGCTTTGTTTTCAATAAAAGTTAGAACACTTTTTGAAATCAATTGGGCCGAGTCCAATTTGCTACCTTTGGCCGAGAATTACTTTAGTGACTCTCCATTTGGATGCAAGCAAAGCATGAACTAAGCAAGGAGCATGTGATGGAAGCATGATGCGTGTGACTTGGGCTAGGAGAGTGTGATATGCCACTTGGCATCATCAAGACTCATCTACTACATCACATGGTCTCCAATCAAGCTTCTTCTCCAAGCTACATTTGCATTTCATCTTTGTTGCATTTTCTCTTCATTTGGCCGGCCATGTGCCTATAAATAACGCCACTCAAATATTGTAATGGTTACTCTTGAATTGCTAATAGATGCTAGTGTTTGAGATCACTCCACACTTCTATTAATTTGAGAGCATACATGGCTAACCTGCTCCTTCATCTCCTCTAGCTACCTTCCATACCATAGCTCCATTTCTACTCTTCATCTTCACCAAATTCTCCATTTCTGAGAGCTACTTTCCTCTAATTCTCCAAAATCCGCTGCACTCCATCTCCTTCTCATCATTCTCCATGGATTTTCTTCCTTTCCTACTCCAAGGACGTCCATCAAATGGTCTAGTGGTAGTTTGGGCATTTGGTGCGTTTTGCATGCCTAGTTATGATGGCCTTAGGTCTAGCATATGCTCTAATGTATTACAAGTGGGGAGGTTCTTAATTGAGTTTGAACGCGTGATTAATACGGACGGGGAGGTTCATATTGGTGGTACTCTTGTGTGAATAGGAGTAGGGAGGTTCATATGTTCTTTGCTCACACTTAAGGGTTTTACGAGCGGGGAGGTTCGTAATTGGATATGTTCACGCGTGTTAGACTACAAGCGGGGAGATTCGTAGAGGTTGGACTACGAGCAGGGAGGTTCATAGAGGTTCGACTACGAGCGGCATGTTCGTAGAAGCATATGATATCCTTGAATCCATGGTTGAGTATGTGCATGATGTGGTTGGATATCCTAGTCTCATATAGTTTATGAGACTATGATTTCATATTTATCTTGTGATATAAGGTCTCTAAGCATGTGGATCTTGTCAAGTGAAGTTAAATCTTTTGGGTGAGATTTTAATGTTATTTGTGTATGTTTATTCTTTTGTTTAGCTCATCCTTTATGTTTGTGATTGGCGATGATAATGTGACTTGTCACACAATAACAAATGTTATTTCAGGTGATGGTGGAGAGACATAGAGTTAGAGTGAGGGCTAACTTGGGGAATTTTACTAAAGAATTATGATTTGGAATGTTTTATTATTTTATATTAATTTGGTTTTGGATTTTTAACTTGTAATAGTTGAATTGTGAATTATGGATTGTTATTTTAAGTGAATCGTTAAAGTTGTAAATTTTTCTGCGCTTGGAAATGGTATCAGATAATTTTTTTTTATTATATTTTGCTTTACCAAGTAATATCTGCCTAAGGTGTTACATCTTACAAGGTTTATGAAAGTTTTGAGGAAGGTTTTTCAAGGGTGGTCGTTTCTTTTTCACAATAGACACGAAAGGATCATCCTTTTTAGCAAACAAAGAAGTCAATTTATGTGTGGATCATAGTAGCACAACGAAATGGTGGTAGGTTATGTTTCCCAATAGTAGGAGATGCATGGGAAGAGCTATCTTACTCATGACCTGATGGTTGATGCGGTAGGGAGTTTTCTAAACCAACAAAGGTGTCATTCTTAGGTCGATTAGTTAAAGGTGTTTAGTGATCATCCAAAGCTAGAAGTGTCGAGTTGCACATAAGAAGTTGAACATGAAAAGAAGAAGATTATCTAAGCTATGATTTTAAGTTAGGGTGCCAACCTTGAAGTGAGAATAAATGCTTAACCAGAAAAGGGATTTCAAGTCCTTGGTTGGAAAAGGTAAGAGTTGGTAGATAAGTATAAGAATTTGAGCTGGGAAGTGAAGTTGTGAGAAGATTTCATTAGTGTAGTCACTTGATTAGAATTAGTGAGTTTCTGAAAATGGTTAGGAAAAGGAAAATTGGACAATCCTAGTTTGAGAAGTATTATAGATCTGCTAGGTACTAATCAAACTAGTGATTTCAAGTTGAGAAAAGATACGGTTCTAAGGTGACATCCCCTTACACTTGGAACATCGCCTAGCACGTCGCCAAGCAAAGTCAAGCTACAGACCATCTAGCGGTCCTTTCAGTGTCGTTAGGCGCCAGCCAACTAAAATTGACTTAGACCACATGTTTCCCCTGACCGCCTAACGACCCAGTTCTTTCTGTTAGGCGCTAGGTCACTTGCTTTGCCCTCGCGTGGCAGTCTTAGAGTATCGTTAGGCGCCACCTCTCGGTCAGACCTCCCTGATACGTTTATCGCTTTGTAATAAACTGAATACCGTTAGGCGTAACACCAGTAGTATGAAAGCTACTGGTTTTAGCACCTCGAGTAGGTTCTAGTGAACCTCAATACCCAGACATACCATCCAAAACATTTCATACACATTCATATATCTCAATTGCACTCAGTTACATAGCCACATAACTACAACATTAAGTATGCATCCACACATGTAAATATATACCATTCATAACTAGACCATCCCCATGCTTGAATTTTATCAAGTGCGAGTCATACTATCAGCACCCATCAGTCTAGTAATTAAATGATGCACATGAGATAACTCAAACATACTTCAACAACTAACCATTTTAGACTTGAGACATTTAAATAATTAGATGAGTCAAAAACCCTAGTTGTCTTAAGAAGCAGATAGAAGGGCTGGAAAAACATCAAATAATGGTTTTTGAATGGCAATTATACTTATGATTTATTGAAATTCGTTTTTTTTAACATTAACCATCATTAAGGCATAATTAAGAGGTCAATTGAGGGAGAGAGCCACCATTGTGTTCTAGAGAGAGAGGGCGGGTTAATCGTGGAAGGAGTAAGGGTAGGCCATTGTGGAGCAAGAAGAAGCTCTAGGATCATCAAGGTTAAGCAAGGAATCTAGGTTAGGGGAATTGGACTCTATGAATTTAGATTCGTATTATTCTTTTGCATGTTAGTATGTATAATTGGATGTTAAATACTGCTTAAATTGTGCAATTTCGCGTTTTTGGAAATTTTTCAGAAATTGCTTGGCGGAACTTCAAAGCCACCAGGCGACTCATGTAAATTCCATATGTTTTTATGGGTTCCTGGTAGGAATTGCCTTTATGAACCCTTCTCACCCAGTTTTCTGGGTTTCTGTATGAATTGTCTAGTGGCGATGAACACTGTAAGACCCGAGGAATTTAAATAATTAAATAAATAATTAATTAATAAATGTGGGTAGTGGAAACCTTTATGGCATTAAATGCTGACTTTTATGATGTGGAATAGTATTAGCTCAAGTGGTTGAGAGTACTTAGTTATGGGAGAGGACTTAGGCTTGAGTCTTAACTATGCCAATTATTTGTTAAATTAATTGTTTATTGTTTTGCAAATATGCTTGACCATAGTATGTGATAATACAATCCTAGATGTGTAAGAATTATCATGAAACATAAATTGGTCGAATGGTTGTGCATTGACTAGACTAAAAATCATATTATTTTATATTTTTTTTTTGGCTTGGGGATAAATGTGAGAAGATGAAAAGCTGAAGGTAAGTACTATGAACCTGGACGTAGACAAGGAGAGTAATTTGAAATAATTAGCTATGATGAACCAATTAAAAGAGAGAGAGAATAACAAAATTTGTGTGGCTGCCACTAAGGAAGTTTAGGACCCTAAAAAGTGAGTGAGGAGAGTGTTAGATGGTTGGAAAAAGGTCTCAAGAGGGGAGATCAAATTTGGAGCAAAGAGGAACATTAGAAGATCAAAGTTTTAGTAGGATTTCCAAGTTAGGGGAAGCTTTATTTTGTCTTTCTTTTCTGTTTTCAAGTTCGTATTGATAGATATGGAAACTTTGAAAAGCATGTGTGAGTATTTTCATTAGTTTCAAAATTGGTTTGATCTCTCGGTGTAGTGTGTCATTGCTTTATTCTGTTTCCTTTCTCTGATTTTCAACCCAAACAATTGTGAGCCTTCACCTTAATGCATGTGTGTGCCATTAACTAATATTTCTTCATGGTCGCGTGATGTTTCAAGACACTAGAGGAGGAATCAGTTTTACTGGATTTCTATAGCCTAACACACCACGGCGGGTCCTTTCTTGTTGTAGCATGTTTGTTGTTAGTTTTTTTAATGCTTTGATTATTAATCATAACTTATTGATGTTATGTATACCATGGGGTTATCTCTCCCCATTCATGTGTAATAAGCCAATCGTAGTCCCAAACCAAACGCATTGCAATGATTGCAACGGTGGAAAGAGAGTGTGGGGTGTAGAGATTTCACAAAAAAGGTGTTTTGGGAGGTTTTCATCCATTGGTCACATTGTTGTAGTTGGGTTTGATAGAGGAATGTTGTTTTCTTTTCCTTTGGTTTTTCGCACGTGGTTAGGTGCAAGGATCTGTAGAGAAATGTTGGGGCTTGCACGGGGTGTATACGAGAATGAAGCTTGGGGATGGCTAATAGTCAATTCACGAGCGTTGGTTTCAATGTTTTTGTTGTTTCATATCAAACCATGGTGAAGTGTAGTTGGTATAAGATTGGTGTAATAGGGTTTCCTTTTTTTAAATTTTATGTTCACCGTAGGTTCCACAAAGTGTTCACGTTTCCTTTTCTTCACATGCCTAAATTTCTCTTTGCTTTTACATTTGTAGTGGTGCATGATAGTGAGCACGTTTTTGTCTCTCTCTTTGGTGCCTACACACGTGAACCTAATTGGTGCCTTTTATTTATTTCCTCTTTGATATGTTGCCCACTTTTGGGGCATTTATGATTTAATGTTGAAGGTGCAGACCATGGTTAAGTTGGAAGAAAAGTAACATCTATTGTTTTTCCTTATGGGGTCACTTTATACTGTTGCAATTCCATTCACATTTTCTTTGGTTGATGGGTGTAGGTTGCTTAAAGTGCATGTTTTTAAAATCTATATTCTTCCCTATTTTTTTACGTCTTGTGAGGGGTGCAATGCCTCTAAGAGTGCATGCTAATTGTTTTATAGGCTTGGGTGATGGACTTACGTGAAGAGGGGGGGGGGGGCATGAGAATGAGTAGTTCCTTTTGGGTTTAAGAAACTTACCTTAGATAATGCATTCAATATTAGAACCGTGAAGCGTTGAATGAGATGTATGAATGTTGGACGTATGATTGATTGAATGTTCGAGCAATTGCATGATTGGATCGCGTATTTGGATGCTTGGAATGTGTGAAATAGGTCTCTTTTTAGGAAAAATGATTTTTTTTCAGATTTTTCGCCCAATAGGAACCGTCGAGCGGTGGTTTTCTACCATTAGGCTCTAGGTCTCTGGTCTTGTTTCGCTGGGCGACAAGATCTAGTAGTTGGGCGACTACGATTTTTCTAGTTTGCGCAGTTTTTGTAAAACTGTGTTTCCCAATTCTTGAACCATTTGATTTAGCTGCATTGTTGACAGAGGGTTCATAATATGTTGTTCTTTAGTTTGAACGGTGTGATCTTAGTTTGCATGTCTATAGCTAGAGATATATGATATGCATGATTGCTGGTTTGGAAGTCTTTAAAGTGCATGATCATGTAGTGACGATAAATTGTGGGCTTGGTATAATGCATTTGGAATGAATAGAATGTTGTAGAAACTGTATTAGAGTTAAATTCAATATGGCATGATTAATTGATAAAATAAAATGTGTAAGAGATTGTTGTCAAACCTTAAATGACGGTGTAATGAATTCATGATGTATGTGATTGTGTTAGATTGTGATCCAGTCATGTGATTATGACTAGATAAGCATATTTGATGTTAGGGATTGTATGTTGAGTGCTTGGGGATCTTTGGAACTTGCTATGGCGACGTAAGGTGTTCGTCAGGTGGTCTGGAACCAATTTCCGCCTAGCGATGTGAGTGATATGCCAGACAGTTTTGGGTGTAAAGTTGGATTGCGAGGAGGATTCTACACGGCTTTGGATGGAGGTCTTGATGCGATGCTTTGTTAGGGCCCAATTACGAGTGTAACTTGTATTAGGGTAACATGTGGTCACTCGAGGTTGTAGCCTGGTGGTTTTGGAAGTCTAGTGGAGTGTGTGAGATCGTGGCTCGTACGGATGGGTCTAGAAGATTGCCCTTCTCGGTGTTATTTGACGAGTTTGGTAGTCTTGGGACAAATACAAATTGCGGTTCATATTGGGGAACTCTATTTGCTGTCGTAGATCGTGGTCGTGGCAAATTTATTCCCGTGTGTGGACTATTAGGTGGTGGCTTGTAGTCGAAGGGGCAAGTAGACACTCGTGACAGCAAAGATTGATCAATATAATCATCAGAAGGTGTAGAATCAAGAGGCGTCTAACGGAAGATGTTGAAGTCAAAGATTAAGGATTGAGGTTCTAACAAGGGTCATGGGTTTGAAATTGTAATTTTAATTTATATTGTATTTCCTTTTATTTGAGCTCACCCTATTTGTTTATGATTGACGATGATCATGTAACTTATTATATGGGAGTAGATGTTGATGCAGGTGAGCACCTGGATGCTTAGAATCGGAGTGGGGCCAACTATAGGAGTTTTTACATGAGTTTTTCTTTATGGATTTTATGGACTATTTTGTCATAAGTTATTATGTATTACTTTACATTTGTAAGCGTTAGACGTATTGATGGATTTTAAATTTTGGCGCGCATAAACTAAAGTTTAAAATTTCCCAAATTTTTGGGAAAGAATTTTTATAATAAAGGCATATTTACAATAAATTTTATTATTTTAATTTTAAACAAGTAATTTTCGGCTAGGACGTTATAAACACCCGCCAGGCGACGCGAGCCAAATTGACTTGATCTTGGTGTTTTGGGGTTTCTAGGTTGATTCTGATCGGGGAAAATTGAGCTTTATCTATTGGTTGATTACTAGATGCCAGTAACAGTTGAATTACGCTGTGATTGGAAGTTCATTGGGAGAAATTTTATGAACTTTCTTTTAGGGTTTGGAAATTTGGGGTTTTTGATGTTCTGATTAATCGTTGTTTGGTTGGCACTAGAAATGTTACTGGATATTGTTTATGTTGAGTAATTGTACAACTGTAAGCGTGATTACTTGTGGAGTTGTAGAAATACGCAAAGAAATGAAATTGGAGATTTTTTTGGCTTTGTAGGTGTTGGAAAATTTTGGGATTTTCCTAGAATGGTATGCACTGACTGGTGGCATGGGGCCTGTTGTCGGGCGCCAGTACATTGAAAATTGTACTACGTTGTGAGGTGCAATTGTGGGGTTGGATTTTGTTGGAGTCAAAATGGATAGGGTTGGGTTTTGGAGGAAGAGTGATGAAAAGGAGGTACATATGAGGTTAGTTGCACCAGGACTGTGAATGAGTGGTTGCATAACCTAACATGGTATTAGTTACTTGTAAGACTTGTCTACGTTTATGGTGTGATTAGAGGATAAATGGCATTTGTCATAGTACATGAGATGATACCCACACTTAGCAAATTGATCCATAGTAGGTGAGATTTGATGATTGGAAGCAGCTTGGACAGTACCTAACTAGACCATAGGTATCTTGGATGAATGTATAGTTCATGGTTAGGTAGTGGTGTTGTGAAGGTGAACTATGAGTAGTGCATGATTGGATTACTAAACTTAGAGAGCTAAGGTGAGATGGAAAGGGTTAGGAGGTGTGTGAAATATGTTGCAGGAATTAAACCAGTAAACTCGTTGTACTGGTGTAGCGCTTGACGACGAGGTTTGACCCGCCAAGCAATACCTACAGAGGCAGTCAATTTTGAGACACTTGGCGCTTGGCGGCAGATGGGTTCCGCCAAGTGATCTGCAATTGGCTTTTGCTTGAAGGCTCTACTGCAACACTAGGCGATAATGCAGGGGTAAGGGCTTATGTGCTTTTGATGTGAGTGGTCTACAAGACTTTGGGTAATATCTTAATGTAGGACTTTGCTAGAGCATTCCTTGAGTTGTGGCTCGGAATGACATTCCTTGAGTTGTGGCTCGGGATGGAGGATAAACACATGGCATTCCTTGAGTTGTGTCTTGGAATTACATCCCTTAAGTTATGACTCAGGATGGAGGATGAACATTGTACATTCCTTGAGTTGTGGCTCGAAATGGTGTGTGTTAACGGTGTGAGTGTGCGAGTTGTGGCTCGTACGGAGGGTTTCCACTCGATTAAGCAATCATAGGTTGTGGTCATTGATGTGTTAATCTTGTGTCAAAAGTACAAACTGTGGTTCGTATTAGGAACTCCACCTGGCGTTGTGAAGTGTGGTCAGTAGCATGATTCCCTCACGTGTTCTACAAGTTGTGGCTTGTAGGTGGTGACATACAAGGATATCTTAAGGTTATCATCTAAAGATGTAGAACATGGATAAACATGGTGGTGGCCATGCTTTGTTGAATCAGAGGATGGAGTTCTCTGATGAGTGTGTGTACTTTTGAGTTGTGCTTTATATATATTTATATATGTTAGCTCACCTTATCTACTTGTGTTTAGCGATGATCGTGTAATTTGTTACACAAGAGCAGATGATGTTGCAAGTGGCTCTGGTGAGACATAGATCAGAGCAGGGCAACATGGGAATTTTAAGATTATGGTTTTTTTTTTCACTATTTTGTACTTGGTTTTATAATTAGTTTTTTTGGAATTGTAGAACTTGGATTTTAATTTACGACTATTGTTATTATGACGATTGATGTATGGTTTTAATTTTCCTGCATTTTGGGAAAGAAAGTATAATAAATGTAGTTTTGTTTTTTTATATTATCAAATTATTAAACATTAGTAATATCCAACTGGGATGTTACACATTTCATGCATATCATCCACATCAAGTTTAACATTATTACCTAACCTCAATTCATACATTAACACACCCACAATATAACTCTGCGCATTCTACTATCATACCATATTCGTGAGTCAGAACTAACCCCAACTGAACCCCAACTCAATGCCAAAACAGCCAGCCACAAAAGCTGCTGGACATCGACTGTCGCTTGGCGGCAAGCATGTATCGCCAGGTGGTGTAATAGTTTCTAGGTAAAGACCCATATTCTCTTGCACCTACGAGAAACCCTAAATTCCCTAAGGTCTCATTCCTATTCATCAATTGGCACATATAGATTGTCACTCATGCCTCTAAAGTCTTCATACACTCAATTTATACGTAACTGCACATAATATCACAACAATTATAATTTAAATATCATGCTTCAGTTCATCCTCAATCCCAAATGAACCCTTGCAGTAATTCATACAACCATGCATTCAATTAAAATCACCCAAGTGACATTTCAGTCAATATAGATATCTAGAAACATTCATTGTGAGTACAAGCAACTCATAAAAGTCCAAAGATTTAACAGAATTCACAAAAATATAGAAATTGACCTAACCTGGTTTTGTCGCCTCGCGGTTCATAACTACCACCAGGCGCTTCATAGAAAAACCTAGAAAATGAGTTTAATTGACATGCGTCACCTAGCAAGCCTTCATTGCTGCTAGGCGATTTCTGGACAAAAATCCAGAAACGCGAAAACAACGAAGTTAAAAGCATAAAGGAGGCAACCATGCATTAATACATCACGCAAATACATATATTAACATTAAAACACGAATTGCAACTCTTGTAACCTGGTTTTCCTACTTTAATTGTGTTCCTAACCTCCTTCTTGGTCCAAACTTGATCACACCTTGGCCTTTTCCCACGAAGAACCCTCACTATTGTTCCTCTTACTCTTTGGTCACGAAGATATGCTCTCTCAAAACCTCTCTCTGTTGCCACAAGTATTGTCCCTCTATTTTCACTTCACTATACTCTTTCCTCCCCCATTTTCAGCCCAAAAAAATGGAATTAAATAAAAAAAAAAACGAAAATTAAATTAAAAGATTAATGGCCATCAAATGCCAAACATAAAAAAGACTATATGCACATATATAATTATAACATCATGCCACATGTTCATACATGCACACAAAATACATTAAATAATTAAAACATCACACTAATGGCATACACAAGACTCGAACCTAAGTCCTCTTAATTAAGATAACAAAATACTCTCAATCACTGAAGCTAGTATTGTTCCTTGTCATAACTCTTCGCACTAATTACTATACAAATCCCTTTAATTACATTTATATTAAATAAATATTTATTTATTTATTTTTCCCGGGTCTTACATTTCTCCCAACTTACAAAAAAATTTGTCCTCGAAAATTGCACTTACCAGGGAAATAATTTTGGGTATGATTGCCTCATGAGATCTTCCATCTCCCAAGTCATCTCATGCTTTGCTTCGTCATAGAGGACTTTCACCTTCCGAATTTCCTTTCCCCGCAGCTTCTTGACCTGAGAATCAAGTATCCTCACTAGTCCTACCTCCACTATCAGATCCTCCTGAACATGAACATCGTCATCTTCCACCACATGAGTGAGACTTGTTATGTACTTCCTCAACTACACACATGGAATACATTATGCAAGTTCGTCAAGTACGGTGGCAAGGTGATCTCATATGTTGATGGACCTACTCTCCTATTGATCTGATAAGACCCGATGAATCTCAAAGTCACCCTTTAGCTCCTCGTTTGCACTCCAAGCAATTACTTCTCTTCCGTAATTCCAAACCTCTAAGGTATTCGTCTTTTCAAGTCAGAAGAGGTGTGTGTCTCTAGAAAATACTCTGACGCTCAAGTCACCCAAGTGCATCAGGCAATAATAAATACAATAATTAATTAACATAATTAATTTACTTCATCAACATTTTATTTATAATTTTGTTTATGAACCCTTTCTGATAGGCTTGGGACACATTACGTAATTATCTTAGTTAGTCTCACTTTCACCTTTCCTCCTAACTTAGTCATATTTTACCAATATTAACATGATGGTTGGTTGGCATGATTCCTTTTTTGTCAAATATGTTTAGGTTAAATACATCTAAGCCCAGATGATTCAGGTATACTCGTACATATATATCTCAACCTAGGTGATCAAGGTGTACTTGAATATGTATACTACATAATTTTATTTTAATCTCAATAAAATATATTTTTAAAACAATTGTTCTTATAATACGTAGATATTTGCTTTTAGTTTCTCTTAAATGAATTTTTTATAGGTTAATTGAACATGAATAAAATATTATGAATCTAAAGCAAAGTAGTTATATTTATCGAGGGTAAAATAAATAACAAGCATAAAAGATAGTTTTCTTAAGTAAAACAAAATAGTTAAGCAAAAATTTATTAAGGAAAAAACATATTGGTAATATTTTAAAACGAAAAGTATATTGGTAATATTTTAAAACGAAAAGTATATTTAAACTTCACAAAAAAGTAAATAAAATTAATGCTACGCTTCCATTTTATTTTTTATATTTGGTTTTCTTTGCCTCTTTACTCTTTTTTCGCGCCTTTAGTTCCAATATTTTCAAAATCCTAAACCCTAAACCCTAAACTCTAAATCTTTTAGTTTCAAACATTTTCAAAACCCGTAATTTTCAATCTCATATACGTCTATTTACCGAGTTAAATATGGTTTTATCTTAACTTTAAGTTAAATTGAAATTAATTTTTTATTTTAAAATTTTAAACTAATTTAGTCTCTTATTTTTAAAAATATATGAATTTAGTTTTTATAACCAATTTTTTGTTAAATTTATTGGATATTTAACAAACGACATAAATAACTCAAATGTTATTATGAAACGCATTTGAAACATCAAATAAACTTACAAAATTTGGTTATAATGATTAAATCCACACATTTTTAAAGTTGGAGACTAGATTGAACTAAAATTTTGAAAAGAGAAACTAATTATAATTTCCTCGAAAGAAAACAAAAACATATTAAATTTTATTTATTTAATTTTTCTATTAATTATTTAAATTAATTTTTGCAATACTTTAAATGAATTTGTTGGGTCTAATATAACTCAGTTGGATCAAAATAAAACAAGTGCAAAATTAAATATAAATATGAGATATGGATTTTTTTAATTTTGAACATTAATATTACGAAAAAAATTAAGTGATTAAAATTACATATCGAAATTAAAAACTATAATTAAAAAAAACTAGTAAAATTAATATAGCCAAATAAATTTAGGTACTCTAAAAATTAAATTTAAGGAAAATATGTTTTTATATGTGTTGACTGAAAAACGAGAAAGACACATGTGGCTTTAAGCTTATCAAGTGTATAGTTATAGTATTCAGACAACTTAGTGTGCCTTTGGATGACAACCATAACCATTACGATTGGATAAGCTTCATATTTTGTCCTTTGTTTTCTTTTTGCAAATAAATAAGAGTTACTCTAATTCAAATTACATTGGAATATTAAATGCAGACAACTTTTTTTCTCACCAAAATCAAATAGTAGTGATTGGTTTGTTAGAAATTAATTATCTTCACATTTGACCTCATTTTTGTTATTATTGGTTTTTAAAAGCTAGAGAGTTGAACTGGCTGGTAATAATTTATTTTAAAAAAATGTTAAGAAACCATCTCTAGAACACTTGTTTAAATTTATTTAATTATTTATTTATTGAAAATGATTGAAAATAAAAAAAAATATAGATTTCACACTTTATTAATGAATCTTTTATTTAATTTTGTAGTTTTCAAAAATTTTAACTAAAAGCATTTTTATTAAAAAAAATAGTAATGCAAAAATCAATCCCACCAATTAAGTCAGAAATGGATAAGATTTAGCATTAGAAACTAGCTTTGACTATCTTTTATTATTCTTTTTAACAATTAGTAAAATGTTATATGTCAAATCCTGATATATAAAAGGTTTTTATCGAATTATTTTATTATGATTTTTTTAGCTTGTAAGACACGTAATGAGATCATTTTGTAATAATTTAAACTTTTTATTTCACTTAATTTTTATAGCTTTTTAGATTATTTAATACTATTTTGATTCAATTACAATTGAACTAATAACCGTAAATGTAAGGTCCCTTTATGTTTCTGTCATAATTTTTAAGGGTCTATCTTAATCAGATGAGCTTAAAGGTTGACCCATAGAGTGTCAAGGCCCCTAAAGCAACCAAATATTCTAATTCCGCACTTCCTTGCAAAAATCAGTGCTCTTATTCCTTCCTTACATGAGCTCTCTTGCGTTCCCTTCTTTTCTTCAAGTTTTGATTCCACGCTAGTCTCTGTCCTTACTCATTTTCGTTCATCCCTTACTGTTTTCAGTTCCGTTATTTGCTTCCGCTTTAGATGCTTGTCCGTTAAGGATCTCATTCGCTTGAGTTAGCATTTCCAAGTAAGTGAAGTTAGGGTTTCACATTTTCAAGTCGTATATGCCTGATGTAGCTTCATTTTTGTGTTTAAAATGCTTAGGTGTTATTGTGATTGCTTGGAACATGGATAAACGTCATTTGGTTCTTGAATGTGTGGTTGTTGCATGAGAAAACAGTGGTGAGCACTGGTTTTCTCGCCCAAGCGACCGTGTCTCGCCTAGGCGAGACTAACAGAGGCTCGCCCAGATCTTCTGCACGAGTTGTCGCTCAGGCGACGAGCCTTCATTTTGAGTGAGGTGTAGTCTTGCTCACACAAGGAGATCTCGCCTAAGCGAGGGATCGCAGAAGGCCATTGTTCCCATTTTTCGAGCTCTCGCCTAGGCGAAAGGAGCTCGCTTGAGCGAGAAGACCTTCTCGCCTGAGCGAGGCCTTCCAGCCTGAGCGAGAACTGGGCGAGAATGTGCCCAGGTCCTGTTTTCTTCTCTGTTCTTGGGTGTTTGCCATATGTTTGGTTGGATTGTTATGATAAAACATGAAATGAGTGAATTTGCATGTATTGGATGGTTTATAGGTTGGAATTGATGAGTTTGGCATGGTATACATATGAAATATGGTTGGATGGTTTATAATATATTGGAATGAGATTGGTATGCATGATAATTTCATACTTGATTGGTGAGACATGATTTTTGGTATGGTTAGGACGTAATTCCATGAATCTCTAGGTGAGATCTCATGGTGGTGCCTCCTTGGTCAGGACATAATTCCACGATCGTTGTGTGGTGGTGCCTCATTGGTCAGGACGTAATTCCATGACCCCTGTTAGTGGGAGTTCATGGTGATGCTTGTGAAACCCCGACTACTATATTAAATAATTATTATTTGATAAAAAGATATAGAATTAATTTTTTTTTCATAATATTTTTCTTGAGAGAACATTAATAATAACATAACTTCATATTCATATATATATATATATATATATATATATATATATATATATATATATATATATATTTTATATCTCTGTAATTGTTCATGAAATATTACAAAAGTATATATTTGTAAAATATTAAGAGTCCTATATCAGAATAGAAGATTTATCTATATTTTTAATATCTCTTAAAGGTATTAATAGAAATTATCCATGAGTCAATCTTTAGAAGATCCACCAATAATGTCTCGAACAACTCTCACTGAGCAGGTTCCTCTTCTGCTCATGCAACAGGTACATATGAAAGAAAAATATGAAAGGAGTGAGGTCTTTATAAGCCTTAAACATCAATCTAATTAAACTCAACAAACAATACAGACACCGGGGGCCTAGATTTGGACCTACAACCACAAAACTTGATCTTGTTTTACCAGACATATGGATCCATATTCCCCTTCTGATGATTCAATCTGAACATCAAAAGTTGCTTTGGGAAGTGATTAGGTAGTTGAGTATTTCTCATAAAATATTGGTACAATCATAATTATTTCTTTCTCGAGAATATTAGTCATTCATCGGCTCACAAAAGAGATATATACTCACTACCAAACCTTGGCGATGTCGAGCAGGTATCGGATAGTCCCAAGTTTGGCCTATGAATATCCTAGTCCAGTGCGCTATTCTGAACTATCCAAATATTCACCTAATTGGTAAAACTTCCTTAGACCCCACCATGGTCCCTGCCTTTCATCCCGCAGTGTACCAAACTGTGACTTCCCAAATACAAACACTCTAACACTAGTTTAATCTCAACTTATTGAAATCAGACTTAACTTTTACTCAACTGACATACTCTTGGGTATTTTCAAAGGTCATAAAATGTGATGACTATTAATTCATGTCATTGTATAAACTATACACAAAGAATATAAAACAACAATAAAATGTACATTTAATTTTCTTCTATCCAAGCTCACTGAATAAAATAATATTTACTTTCACTTCACATTTATTTATTTTTTTAATTATAAAATAATGATAAAATAAGAATCAAAGCAAGAACTTTAAATAAATAATTAGATAAGGATTAAAATATTATAAATAAATATAAAAAAAAATATATTAAACGGGACCAGCGCATAACTGGAGATATATTAATTGAAATAAACAAACAGGACCAGTGCATAACTGGATATAAATAAAATAAAATAAATAAATAGGATCAGTGTGTAACTGAAGATAAATAAAATAAAAATAAATAAATAGGACCAGTGCATAATTGGAGATAAATAAAATAAAATAAATAAATAGGACCAGTCCGTAACTGGAGATAAATAAAATAAAATAAATAAATAGGTACAGTACGTAACTGGAGATAAATAAAATAAAATAAATAAATAGGACCAGTGCATAACTGGAGATTAAATAAAATAAAATAAATAAATAGGACCAGTGCGTAACTGGAGATAAATAAAATAAAAATAAATAAATAGAACTAGAGATAAATAAAATAAAATAAATAAATAGGACCAATGCATAACTGGAGATTAAATAAAATAAAATAAATAAATAGGATCAGTGCGTAACTGGAGATAAATAAAATAAAAATAAATAAATAGGACCAGTGCATAATTGGAGATAAATAAAATAAAATAAATAAACAGGATTAGTACATAACTGGAGATTAAATAAAATAAATAAACAGGATAATAAATGAAAATAAGTTAAGTGAGAGTAAATAGAATAATATATGAGTCAAAATAAATAAAAGATCAATATAAAACCAATAAGTTTATCAAGATTAATATAAAAAGAGCTTAACCTCACTCCCCCTTACCTTATTGATTGAAGGACACACTAATAATATTTGTAGAGGAGTAGCATCTCTTTGAATCTTTGCTCTAAACTTTCTCTCTCTTCTTTCTCTTTCTCTCTCTCTCCTTTTCTTTCTCCTTTCTTTCTCTCTCTCATTTCTTTCTTTCTTTCTTTCCTTCTCACTTTTTTTTTACTTTCCCGTAACTTCTTCTTTCACACATATATATATATATATATATATATATATATTTCACACGC
>Ga0214543_1008493_pt1 | contig 16749 bp, 12 predicted proteins | sample CNSS2metaG_FD_160094 | JGI IMG/M metagenome (GOLD analysis project Ga0214543, IMG submission 160094) | Root nodule microbial communities from cowpea collected in UCLA plant growth center, Los Angeles, California, USA - CNSS2 | ecosystem: Host-associated > Plants > Roots > Nodule | place: USA... | reverse complement strand
AAAAGATTGCATGTTATTTTGGAAAGACAATGAGAATTTAGATGTTTGTAGTATCTGTAAATCTTCACGATGGAAAGAATTTCCTGAAGCCAATTCTGAGGTTGAGGGCCCAAAATATCAGCATAAAATTCCTGCCAAAGTATTGCGGCACTTTTCATTGGTTCCTAGACTTCAAAGACTGTTTATGTGTTCGAAGACTGCTAAGTTAATGAGGTGGCATGAAGAAGAACGAGTAAAGGATGGAAAAATGAGACATCATGCTGATGGTGAAGCTTGGAAGAGCTTTGATGGCCTTCATGAAAATTTTTTTGTTGACTCACGCAATGTAAGACTTGGTCTAGCTAGTGATGGCTTTAATCAATTTAGAACCATGAGCATATCTCATAGCACATGGCCTGTCATGATGGTTGTGTACAACCTTCCGCCTTGGTTGTGCATGAAACCTGAATATACAATGTTATCGTTGTTGATTCTTGAACCACAATCAATAGGAAATGATATTGATGTGTACCTTTAACCTCTAATCTAGGAGCTGAAAGAGTTATGGGAGTTGGGAGTACAAACCTATGATGCTTCAAAAAATGAGACATTTCAAATGCATGCAGCTCTTCTATGGACAATTAATGACTACCCTGGGTATGTTATGTTGTCTGGTTGGAGCACAAAAGGAAGATTAGCTTGTGCATATTGCAATTACAACACTAATTCATCCTACCTAAAACATAGCCATAAGATGTGTTATATGGATCATCGCGTCTTTTTACCAGTGAACCATCCTTGGAGATTTAATAAGAAGTCTTTTAATGGAAAAAAAGAACTGAGGTCTACACCACACATGCTAGAAGGGACAAAAATTCTAGAGATATTAAAAGATTTTGTCAATGAATTTGGAAAGAATGGAAAAAAGTTAAGTAATGGTCCATGGAAAAAGAGATCAATCTTTTTTTAGTTGCCTTACTGGGCAACAAATAAATTTCGTCATAATTTTAATGTGATGCACATTGAGAAAAACATATGTGATAGCATTCTGGGGACTCTTTTGGATATTCAAGGGAAGACAAAGGATCATGTTAATGCACATTATGATTTGCAGAACATGGGAATAAGAAATGATCTTCATCCAAGAGAGATTGGTAAAGGTCGGGTAGAGTACTCACTAGCTTGTTTTACAATGAATGCTTATGAGAAATCTAGCTTTTGTGGTGTTTTTAAGACTACCAAATTACCATATGGAAGTGCATCAAATATTTCAAAATGTGTGCATGTTAATAATAGGAAAATCTCTGGTTATAAAAGTCATGATGCACATTTCATGTTGCATTACTTATTGCCAGTGGCAATAAAAAACACTATGCCTGATATAGTAGTTGAACCTCTAATTCGATTTGGGTCATTCTTTCGCTTTATATGTCAAAAGGTTATACATTTGCAAGATATGGATTACTTGGAAGCAGAAGTAGTACAAATACTTTGTCAGTTGGAGATGATTTTTCCACCTAGTTTTTTTGATATAATGGTTCACTTCCTATCCATTTGCCAAATGAAATGAGATTGGGTGGACCCGTTCAGTTTTGCTGGATGTATCCCATTGAAAGATGTTTATGTAGACTGAAAAGTTATGTTCATAATAAAGCTTATCCGGAAGGTTCTATCGCTAAAGGGTATTTCGCAGAAGAAGCTTTAACATTTTATGGAAAAACTCATCAACTGAAAATGTGGAAAAAACTTTTGAATCAATGTTTGGAAAAGAAAAGCCTGGTCGGGTTTGTTGTTATGGCAGGACTGTGACCCCATCATTATTTAAAAGAAATTAAGAAATTGCTGCAATTAAAAAAGGATATGATATGAAAATAGATGGGATGGCAAAAAGGATTGAAGGTTTGGAAACAATGATGACACTCATACTTAAGCAACAAAACCCTGATTTGAATGAGGATGATATAGAACATATGATGTCATTAGCTTTTGGGAAAGAAAATAATGCCATTGCTCCATGTTCATCTGCTTTCACTCATGTTCCTTGTTTTGACCAGGTATAACAACATGCTAAAAATTTGCATTCAATGTTATAATTTGGGTACTTTGTATTTATCTTATTTCATTTACATATTAGATCATATTTTGAAAAGCTTGATCAATTTTTGTTTATTTTTTTAGGTTGATCAAGAACCTCAAGAAAATGTGTTGCCTATAAACAACAAACAACATTCAAAATGTGTTGTCTAAAAAGAATAGGCAACATTTAAAATGTGTGGCCTATTCTAACACTATAAGGCAACAATTTTGTAAATTGTGTGGCCGTTAGTACAAAACCTGTTGCCTATAACCTAAGCTCATAACCATATCCTCCACACCTACAAAATTGTTGCCAAAGTGTTGCCTAAAGTTTAGGTCACACTTTTTTAACTTTAGCCAACACTTTTTACCCGCTGCTTAAAGTGGAAAATGGTGTAGTGGAAGTTATGCAATCTTAAACATTACCGGTGTATGATTGAACATAGTCAACTCAGAAGGTAATTAACCTTGATAATTTTGATAAAAGAAGTTCAGGATTGCATCAAGTCTTTTGTCATGTTCTTCATTTCATTTATTTTGTTCATCTAATTGTGACTTTAATGCAGGGACCTATATTAGAACACAATATATTATGAAAATTGTAAAAAACAATAAACATTATAAAACACTCAATCTATCAAAAAAAGTTATATTACATTTCTTACTTCTACTTATAGAGTCAAAGAATAACTTCAAAACAATTATAAAAAATGTTAATAATGTCCAATAATATTCAACGCAACAACAATTCCAATCTTGGCATGGCAATACAAAGCAAACATCATATTGCTACATATGAAATTGAATGTTCAATAACCTGATTTTGCAATTCTGAATAAGAAGGACAAGATGAAGATGTCAAAAAATGGAAATTCCTAGTATATCTAAACATAGAAGAAGGGCAAGGTCCCAATCCCATTCTTTGGACATGACAACAATGTTCTTGACTTCCTAAAGCATGAGCTAGCGAATCTTCAATTGATATATCTTATGAAAGGGAAGATGTATTTGTCTAACATTCGATTCGATTTAGTATTTGTCTTTAGTAAACTTATGCTTACTCCAATCTCTCTTGCTCCATCATTCACAAATTCTCCATTAGCATGTTTATGTGTTGCTACCCAACCTTCTCCCCCACTAACTTTGCGACTAAGCTCTTGCTCTTATCACTACAAGAAAGTTACGTATTAGCGAGGAATAATCCCTAGCTAATCCCCCGCAAAACGATTTAGCGAAGGATTAGCAAGGAAATAGCGAAGACATTACGCCATAACTAAAATATAGGTAGCTAAGTAGCTAGAGAACCACTTTGTCACTAATCCCTAGCAAACTAGTTGTAGCTAATCCCTAACAAATTGATTGTAGCTAATTCATAGCTAATCCTTAGCAAACAGGTTGTAGCTAATCCCTAGCAAATTGGATCTAGCTAATCCTTAGATAATCCCTAGCAAAGTAGGTGTAGCTAATCCTTAGCTAATCCCTAGAAAACAGGTTGTAGCTAATCTCTAACTAGTCCTTAGCAAAGTGGTTGTAGCTAATCCCTAGCAAACAGGTTGTAGCTAATCCCTAGCAAACAGGTTGTAGCTAATCCCTAGCAAAATGGTTGTAGCTAATCACTAGCAAATAGATTGTAGCTAATACCTAGCTAATCCCTAGCAATATCAACATATGGCTTTCTGCTCTTATCAATAGAATCTTGGATGACAGATGTTGATGTGCCATCTCCCCATTTCTTCTCACCATGAAGAGTCCAATTTACATAACCATAAAAAAATCCATGATGATACAAATGTTTCTCCATATCAAATGATGTCTCCCAATAACGATTTCTACACCTTGTACAAGGACAACGAATATGTCCTCTTACATCAACAATTGTTGGGTCTTTAGTAGCTATTCGAATGAAATCATCAACTCGATTCCTAAATTTTTCCCTTATCATGCCAGATCGATCCTTTCTCTGCAACGTCCATGTTCTATTAGGTCTCATGACTTGTCACTGGTTTGAGATACATTAAAATAATAATAATTTCAATTGAGCTAGCAATTAAAACAAATGAATACCTAACCCTGAACACATTGAATATTAATTAATGACCTCATCATGATACTATTATAATGCACATTTCAACAGTAAAAAGAAAATAAAGAAGAAGAAAAAAATTAGTAGAAACAGAATGTGATAGATGGGATAAATATATCATGAGGAAAAAAGAAAAATGAGAGAAATTACGGTGTAAAAATGAAAGGTTAAACCATTATAAGATGTTCTAAACACAAGATGTTCTAAAGGTTAAACTTGTTCCATCTTATTTATGTGAGAATACATTATAAAATTGTAATAGCATGCAAATACATTTGTGCGAAAATCTACCTTAAATATTAGTCCGCGACCATTGCTTAGAGAATCCAATATAGATCGAACCTAATGGGAAAAAATATATATGAAAATAGGTTACTAGTGAATGCTAAATTAATTACCAAATAAATTAATTAATATGGCAAACAAAAAAAAACACTACATCAACTGCCAAAGTAAAAGAGTGTTTTCAATTTAAAAATACGTCCAAAATGCTTAATAAGCCTAGTTGTTAGAGAATCTATAAGTTCAGTAATAAGCCACTCCTGATCACAAAACCATGCAAATAAAAGCATATTATAATACCTTGGTTATCACACTCTCTAGATGCTTTAATTATTTTTTTATTGAAGTTTCTATATTCCATTTTTGCAATTATTGTAGATTTTTGTTCTGGCAAATATTTGACATAGAGGTCAAACAAGAAAGCATCGAAAACCAATAAATAAAGTCACTATATGTGGGAAAAACCAACAGAACGTCACAACATCATTCATAAAACAAGAGCTTGTTAAAATAAATATACAAAGTTAAATAAAGGGTATTGTGTTGTTAATGAAAACAAAAACAACTTAGAATTAAAGTAGCATTTTGCTCCCTATGCACCAAAAGGTCAAATGTGTATTAGAGAAACAATAACAATCTCGTAACAAAGAAAGCTAAAATTGTTACACCAAAAAGAAAGCAGAGAAAGTTGTGATAAGAAAGTGTTAATCAAAATCCTTTATATAGATGCATGTCTCATGGAATTAATTCATTATTCGATCCTACTATTAATTATTTTCCTATATACCCCCTTGCATTTATGCATTCTATCTTTATATTAAAGGTTGATAAACACAAATAACTAAAAAATTTCTAATTTTTGGAGCTAATTCGAGTTATCTGAAGTTTTTTTTCTTTTTTTGGGTGGAAAAATTGCATAGAAAGTATAAGAAAGACAAAGTACAACCATAGACGAGGCTTATCCCACCAGGTTGATAAAATAAAAGACAAAGTGAATATCTATAAATAATGAATAAAGAGACTATGAAACTAAGGAATTTGGAGTGAAACTAAGGTATTTTACAGTGTCAAATTGAATTAGGTTCAATTTCCAAATTCTTCCATTGGTAAACAGTATGAATATTCTACCCTAAATCCTCACTAAGGTTGTTTCTTGGTCTTGTAAGATGAATACACTTGTTTTTTGAAATTGGATGGTTTTATGTTCCTTCATTGATTACCGATACACGATTCTTCCAACTACCTTTTTACAAAACATGAGAAACATGCTCTTTTTACTATATTTTATTGTGCCTTAAGGTATGCTTTCCTTTTCTCTTTTATTAATTCTTTTACATTAATTTGACATTATTTTTTATTTTCTTTATAAATACAAAATAATTTTTTATAATCATTTTAGTCCTAAAGTGATCTATCAAATCTTCCTTCTTTCATCTTATTTAATTATGATCTTATGTATTGATGGTCACAATCTTGTTTCAAAGTAGTAAGGCTTATTATGATCCCATGAATTGCTCTCTATGGCCATCAAAAAAATAATTAAAGAAAACAGAAAAGATAAAATAATTATAAAAAAAATGTTCTTGAATAAGAGTGTTTGTGTATATGTAAATCCAAATTCATATCCTTTATATTTCGTAGTTATTGTTCAATGAATGCTTTTAGGATAAATGATACATCTTATCTTAACAATGTATATTGTTATGTGAAAATTGGCCAATAAAAATTGGTAAATGGAAGAAAGATCCAGAAAAAATGGAGCACTAACATTTGTTGTCACTTAAAGGTCTTGTATGCATTCACACTAATTCGTAAAATACAAAAATGTTAGAAGATTGGTGTTTTCCACTGAAAAAAAAAGAAAAGTCAGTGTTTGACAAGTAGATTACATCTGTACATACATTAAAAATCATTGCAAGATGAGGTGTTGAAAACATGCAAGCAGAAACATACTTAACAAGGTATTTAGCTTGCCAATGAAATATTATAAAATATTCAAATATTAACATCAAGAGAACAAAGATATAGGAGTTTCATCCCAACCCTAAACAAGTAAATCATTATGACAATAAAGCATAAAGATAGTAGTTTAACTAGATGGAATAATATAACCAAGTATCCTTGTGTAGAAAAATTTGAATCCATCCCTTTTACGACAAACTTAATCCTATCATTTAGAATGAAAGATCCACAAAAATCAAACATGCCACATTCCTTTACAACATGATAGCCAAACCACGTCTCCTTCTACCATGCATAAGGTATGATGGCACTTATGTAATAAGGCAAACACAAAATAAAGAGAAACAAACAATATGCACTTGGCATCTAGAATCAATTTATTAAACAATATTTTTATTTTCTGTTTATTAAACAAGTTTTCAAACTAAATGCAACCTCTAGAGAAGTTGCAACAACTAGAAAATTTTTGTAGTAGTCATCCATTGTAACTTACATAAATGCCACCTTTGACAGTAACGCGGCGACAAAAAGCTTATGGTAGTTCTCCTTCACCATAAATAGGATAAAGCAAAAGCACTAGGAGCATTAGGATCTGAGTGAAAAATCAACAGCTTACATGGAGCATAAAATTAACAGCTTCATGGAGAGAGACAATAAATATAATCCAGACACTAATAAAGCATCACTACATCAATTCCTAAGGAAACTATATCAAAATTGTACAAAAGAATCTTCAAGTGAAGAATCTACAAAATATAATGTACATTTTAATATAATGTACATACTTTTAATAATAGCCTACAATGCAACTTGAAAGTGCTCTGAATCAGACGCGGCACACAATGAAAGGCTAAATAAACAAATTTCTAAACTGAAGAAATATGATAATGTTGTGCAGAAATGAATGAAAATCAAATCTCACTAGCAAAAAGAAATGGTGAATACAATTTTATCTTGAAAACGAAAGACTCTAACCTCTAACCGATGAAAAAAAGGCGAGTTGGCAGAGCAACCAATCGATCAATCAATCACTCCAAATAATCGTTTCGATAAACTAAATGTGAACTCGATAATGTCTTTGCAACCTTCCCAAACCTGGTTCTCTTTCAAATAGTTAATACATTAGGAATAACATTAGAAATAACAAAGGTCGAGATAATTAACCTAATTTAGGAACCGAACTCGATGTCGATGCAACCTCTTCAAGTTCTCTTCCACACTTCTCGACATTGTCTCCCTACTAAAATCAAAACCCTAATGTTCACAGTTTGTCGTTGTACGAACTCCGACAACCTTCGATGCCTGCGAGTCTCCTATATGAAATGATTTGTTCAACCAAAGATGAAGTGATACGAAGGCAAAATGCAAAGGGATTTGTTCGAATCAAAGGTTTCTGAAACATGAATGTCTTCGACAGTTTAACAACACTTCGTAAAATTAAGTTTAATATCATTTTTAATTTTTTAAATTTAACTACATGAATATCAATTTAATATCAATATAAAACGATTAAGTTTAATATCAGTTTAACTACATGAATGTTTTTAATTTTTTTTATTTTGATTTTATATTTAATATCATTTTATTATATATATATATATATATATATATATATATATATATCAGTAAATCCACTAAAACTAAGGCATAATGGTTGATTTAGAAAGTCAAAAATGCACTAGTGACTTGACAAGGTTAATGAAGAGTAGCTATGAGATTTGAAAAATTCTTATGGTATGTTTGGATAGAGTATTTTAATGAAGCAATTTATTTTTTTGAAGAATTTAAATTTCTTTGTAATAAAATGTTTTGTTTTGATAGAGAAATTAAAAAGTATTTCAAATGCAAGTATTTTTTTTGAAGTATTTCAATTTGTCAAATTAGTAAAAATTCAAATACCCTTAAAATAGGTGGAATTTGAAATTTCTTTTACTCAACCTCACACTGTAGACTCTCTATTAGAGTTGTCAATTTGGCCTAGTCCATAGGTGGGCTTGACGAGCTAGACGGGCCGGGTGGGCCTAGTGCCCCAGACGAACCAGGCTAGCCCGATGACACAAACGGGTTGAGCGAGCCCGAACCCCCAAATAGGTCGACCTGGTCTGACGACCCAAACAGCTCGAGTGGCCCCGACAACCCAAATAGGTCGGCCTGATCTGACGACCCAAACAACTCGCGTGGGCCCGACAACCTAAATAGGTCGGGAGGGCACGATGACTCACACAGGCCAAGTGGGCCCGATGACTCAGATGTGTGAGGTGGGCCCGATGACCCAAACGTGCTCGAGTATTCAAACGGGTCGGATGAGCTCGACGACCCATATGGCCCCTATCAGCCTGCCCAACTGACAAACTTGACCGACCCAATGACCTAAATCAACTCGACGACCTAAACGGGATTGACCTACCCGATGACCTAGATGGACTCCATCGACTTGAAGACCCGGGTGGTACCGACCAGCCGACGACTTAGCCAGGTCGGCCGGCCCAATGACACAGACTGGCCGAGCAGACCCATTTCCAAATTTATCATGAACTCAAAACATAATTAAGCCTAAAACAAATTTTGTTAAAATAAAATTTTATCTCACAAGAATTCAATTGTTTTATCCAAACAAGAAATTAAAATGTAAGGTATTTTAATTTCTTTATCCAAACAAGTTATTTAGAAAATGAAGGAAATTTAATTGCAAGAAATTCAAATACAATGCATTTCAATTTCTCAGCATTGCTGAAATACTTCATTCAAACACAAGGTTAGGGATTTTAGCAAAGAATGACCATAATCTGAAATAATACTAGTAGTGGATCAGCCAAGAGTGGTCACTACAAGAAAATATCATATTATTGATGAAATTTTACAGACTAAAAAAATATGTTGGTAAAACAGGATTTACTGACGAAAAAAATTCATTGGTAAAATAGAATTTACCGAGAAATGTTAGGATTTTAACTACAAATGAAGATATCCGTTGTTAATGAATTTTTCAGCAAAATTTATTGATAATGAATCCTCAGTAAAATTCATCGGTAATGTAGAACTTTTACTAGTCAATGCAAATTTTTGTGAATAAAATTTGTTGGTAAAATGGACACCAACATTTCTACTTTAATTTTAATTGATAAAATTAATTTATAATTAAACTTTTTGAAATTCCATTGATAAATTTATCGATAATTAAATTTTTTAAAATCTATCAAAGTAAGATATGAATAGCATCTGAAATTAGCAAAAAGAAAATTTTAGTTTATTAATTGAATAACATATTTTATTCATACAATAATGATACAAATAAATAATAATACATAAATGATAACTTGTTAGAAACATATAACTGAAAAACTTATTGATTGAGTAATGATATACCAACACCTTCGTATATCATATAATTTATATAATGTTTAATTTATATCCCTTCTTAGTCTATTATATGATTTATTATATTTAAATATTTTGTAATCTCTTTTTTTTCATTGTAGGTGAGAACAAGTGTTCATTTATCGTTTTCCATATTCATTCAAGCTTCACATAAATCTAATTTTGTCAAGTGAGGACTGCACATCTATCTCATCACCACCATTTGCTTCCAATGATTCTTTATAAGTCATCCCAAGGTATTTTTGTGGATGTTCTTCATCAACAAACTCTACGCCCGGGCTGATGAATTTCTCCAACTCAGGTCCATGAAGGGTGACCACAGATATCCTTGGCACTTTATTTTTGTTCACAATAACTCGATGGATGTGACTCTTATACTTTCCATTGGTTAAGACCTAAGTCAAGGTTCAAAAAAGTTAACACAAGAACTTCTTACAAAATTAGTAACTCACAGGTAAAAATGACTTGAACTAAATTTAGTTAAAGTACCTCAAGATGATCACCAAGTTGGATGAGTATGGCATGATGGGGTATATAAACATTGATCCATTTTCCTTGATGTGATAGAATTTGGAGTCCACCATCTACATCTTGCACTAGGGTTACCACAAAGCCAGGGTCAGTGTGTTCAGGGATACCAATTACACCCTTTGACCTAGAATTTGGTGGATAAAGATTCATGGCCATTACATCAAACCCTGACTTCAGGTTCAACTCCTTCTCTATGTAGTCTTCTTCAAACCCTAAGGTTGTGGACACTGATCTTGCCAACCCTGCCACTATATTCCTCATTTCTTTGTGATATTCTTCTAAAATTTTTCTGATAAGAGAAAAGTCCCAAAAAAAATTATCAAATATAAAACAGTAACTACTATAATTTTAATATCTCGTAAGATTAAATTTTATAAGAAAATATTTTTTTTCTATTTTTCTTTCAAATTTTAATTAATAAATAATTCTTTCGTAAATAATTATTTTTTATAATATTATAAAATTTACAAGTATTTTTTACAAAATTTTTTATTAAAAAACGTTTTGTGTAAAATATTTTTAAAAAAAATTAATAATAAATTTTTGCGAACTATTATTCATACAAGAATTTCCAAGTTTTTCTATGAAAAAAATTTCAAACAAAATTTCACAGGAAATATGCCTTTTTTTTTGTGAGTATTATCTTATATTTATACCTAATTCCTGATGGATTGGAAGGAGCATGGAACTTGGGATGTGCGATAACTTTGAGATATTCCCTATTTTCTCCAGCAGATGAGTTTAGGTCCCATCGAATTTTATCAGATGAACCACTTTTTCGGAAGACCCTTCTCTCATCTATGGTTTTTGGATCAAAGAAATCAGAAAACCCCTTTAGAGTAGAGTCTAAAACTTCATCTGGGATGGTGTGGTTTACCAACTGCATCATGCATACGAAGCAATATAATCATATATATCATAAAACATGTTATATATATATATGAAATATTTTAGGTGTAATAACTTTGAAAGAGAAAAGGATTCATGCATAGAATATATATATTAAGTATACAAGGAATGGTGAAAGATTTTACATAGAAGAAGCCATATTCCTGACATGCTTGGCGAAGGTTTTCTAGGGCAAGAAATCGTTGAACAGGGTTATCAGAAAAAAGCAAAGAGTAATCAACCGTGGGTATGTCATCATCTGAAGCAGAAAAAATATCTGCATTGTGCTGAGAAGAAGTAATGTTCTCAACTGGGACAACATTCAATTTAGGTTGAGAAGGGTGTAATTGGGTTATAGTTGATGTTATTTCCGCCATGGAAATGATGTAGTGAGTAAAAGATTGAAAGATTTTCTATAACACTTAACTAATCATATACCTCTCGATTTTCCTTCATATGCACCATTTTCTAGTTCATATATATAAGGGGTCCAAGTGGTGCATCCAGGCTTTTAATTCATTATTATGACCACTTACCATTTCAAAGTGTTTTCTTATCCTAGTTGTATTATCACATGTTTTAACAACCTTATAGTTATAGAAACATAAAATATTCTAATGTGTCGTGATACAACTAGCGCAAGAAGGCTTTTAATAATGTTTTCATACTGTATAACGCGTATTTCTCATGTATCCTAAGACGTATATTCGCAAGTTTTACGCAGAGAAATATATAATGTGTGACGTGTCATGGACCCATGTTGGGCATTTGATAATATTTTCTATCGTATAACAAAATAGTATTTCTCATGTAACTGAGATGTATTCAAATGATGTTAGATAGACACGACAAACTAATGTTAAGTAATTGGAATAAAATAAAAATCCTTCACGTGCGTTCAGTGAGCTCATACGTTTATACAATGAATCAAATAGCCCAAGAGCAGTTTAAATCAAAAGTTTGTTAAGAAATAAAGTAATCAAATTTTTAAGTTTAGGAGCTGATGAATTGTACACGTCGGTTAACATTAATAATGATTAGCATTTTCTCTAAGATGATTTTATTCTTCTCAGTTTATTATTTATTGTTTTATTAGTAAATTTGACATGCTTAGAAGAAAATCAGAAGTTTGTTAAGAAATAAAGAAATCAACTTTTAAGTTCAGAAGATGATCATGATGAAGTGTACACGTTGCTTAACATTAATATCATTAGCAATTTCTCCAAGATGGTTTTATTCTCCACACTTTATTATTTATTCTTTTATTAGTAAATTAGTATGAGACCGTGCGTGCGCACGGATCGATTTTTTTTTTTTTTATTGTTTATATTATTTTTAATTTGTAATAAAATATATTATTGTTTATATTAGACATGTCAAAGTGGGCCAACCCGGTTCACACGGGTTGGCTCACCACGAGTCGGGTTAAAAATGAGTGAACCCAACCCGGCTCACTTTCTGGTGAGCCAGAAATTCTGTAACCCGGCTCAACCCACCACGGGTTGGTGGGTTAAGTGGGTTGGCTCACCAACCCACCTAAAAAAATTATTTATTTATTTTTTTTAGTATTCAAATATTTAAATAAATTTTTAAGTAATCCATGAAATGACAATCATAGTAAAATCAAGAACCAATATTTTGATCATGCCCACCACCAATATATGAAGAATTATTTTCAAGAAAATATTCATTAGTCTAAGGAAGCATGGCTAATATTACAAATTTTCTGTCATGCTATTCAACAAAATATAAATAAAAAACTATATATTTTTTTCATGCTAATTTAGAAAAAATTGTTTATAAGACAGTTACTTGAGTAATTTACTATAAAGATTATAGTTAAAGATTAAAGTATCAACATATATATAACTTGACTATCAAATTAATTAAACATTTAAACTATTCAAATATAATTAAGCAATATTTTAGCGTTTAAAAATATGAAATTGTGAACAAATATAATAGGAATAGTAAACAATTATTAAAAAAAATTAAAAGAAAATTAAAAAAAATTGTAAAAAAATTGTAAAAAAAATGTTAGTGGGTTAAGTGGGCCAACCCACCTTCAACCCGGCTCGAACCCGTTTAACCCGTGGGTTAAGTGAGCCGGGTTGAGTCCAACCCACTTTTGAAAAAGTTGAATTTTTCTCAACCCAACCCGGCTTGAACCCGTGGTGAGCCGGGTTGGCTCACGGATTGAAACTCATTTTGACATCTCTAGTTTATATCTGTTGGAATTTAAGTTGAAGCTTTTTCAAATCTTAATTATTTTTCAAATTTTTTTAATTTATAAACATATAATTTTAATTAATAAATACAAATCTATCAGAAATATGTTGGATGAAAATATATCTTTGTAAATAAATTATTCAATAATATTTTTAATCATAATAAGTAAAATAAAAATTCTAAAATTAAATTTATTTTGTTGATTTGATGTTTTAAACTTAAGTTTAAATATGTAAAATATTTAACAATAACAATATTTTTTTCACATATGTCAGTAAAAGTGAATTAAGCAAGACTGTGATATTAAACATTGTTTGATGGAAAACTAAATTTAAAAAATAATGCATGTCCATGAAATGAATCATAACATATGCTTGTTATCAATAAAAGTCTCTTTTGGTGGAAGAATCCAAAACCATTAATATTAGGTAAAAAGCAAAAGGCCTTATTTGATTGCAAATTTCATTTCATAATTTATTTTATTGTTGGGTAGTATTGTGTTGAAATTGTTTTTTGAGCTTTTGAGGAAGAAGATGTCTCACAGTAAGGGTCCCAATTTTAAAAATTTAAATTTCTTTCAGAGCTTTATGTCATTCCTTGAGCCTAATGAGGTAAGTCCATGTTCATTTTGTTTTCGTTGGTTTGTGAATTTGTTCAGTTTTTTTGTGTATTCATCATTTGTTTAATTTTGATATGATTTTTCTTAATTTTAGTAGTGATAGAGTTCATTGTTACTTGAATGTTCATTTTAATCGTAATTTGTTACAGTTAACATTTTGTATACTCTTTTTTTTTGCATGTTTATATAGTTATATATTAATCTTTTTTTTGCAGTGATTATAATGCTTGTAGTTTATGTTCATTTCTTTAATTTTTTTTAAGGAATTTATTACGTTTTTAGAACGATTTTATCGGGAATGGACCAATTATTTGATGATTGAACCCAACTATTTTTGAGATCCCAAAGGTAATATGTTGAATATTAAGTTTGAGGACTCCCTTCTTTATGACAGTAAGTTTAGGGCTTGTGATAAAAATTTAAATTTCTATGATTTGGATTACGATGTGTATTACGTCTCAACCTTGTTCTTTAGGGATCGCTACTTTGAGATGAGGTTATTTCATGTAGATTAGGTTGAACTTGATTATCCCAATCTAGGAGATATTGAGTTGGCGGTTGACCCTATTTTTTGTTCGAGATTCTTTTCATCCTTCATAGTTTACTTTTCTCCATCTCAGGTGAAGTTTTGAAACGTTTTTTTTATTATTTTTGTTGTTCGATAAACATATTGTATAATGTTTTGTTGATATTTGTTGACAGGGGTTGATCATACTGGATAATACGTTCCAAATCTTCTAAAAGGAGCACGTTGTATTTGGTAAAACAGTGGAATTGTATGATCCTCTGTCCATGAAATTTGAGGTTGAATTGGGTAAAATGAAGATGGCAGTCTGGTATTGGAGTTCTTATTAGTTATTATGATTTGATTCATAGGGTTACCTTTAGTTTAAATTACCTGGGTGATAATAGATTTGTATTTAAGATGTTTAGCTCAACAGGTTTGTAAATGAGTTATACTCCAAAGTCGAGTATTGAGGCTGAGGATAAGATCAATGTTGTTAATTTGGGTGGTGAAAACTCCATTGATTTTCCACATGTTGTGATGAAAACTTTAACTACTCATGATGTCAGAACATCATTCTTGGTATAGCCTTTTATTATTTAGTTTTGGTTATATATTTTAATGATTGTGTTGTGTTCGATTGTTGCTGGTTATCTGGTGTGCAGTTATTTAGTTAATATGTTTTTATCCTCTTTTTTTTCAATAACTCGGGACAACTTTTGTTGTTAGAGCTTTGTTGGAGAAAAGATGAAAGAAATATGTTATGTCTGATGGGGGATCGAGATCTTCGTCATGCCAAGTTATATGGTGTGAAAGGAGTCCAAATCAATACTATCTAACTTGTGGGTGGAAAACCATTTGCAAAGAGAAGTAGTTATATGTTAGAGATGTTATAAGAATCGAGGTCAACAAAGAAGATGACTATTTGATCAATGTTAAAAAGGTGTTAAATTTTTTCAGTTGAAGTTGGTTAAAAGGAACCATATTTTCTCTTTTTTTTTGTGATTTCTTATATTGATGTTTGCAATTTGCCCCTCATAGTTTGGTACAGCTCCATATGTTGTTCTGTTCTCCTTCAGCTGGCGAAGGGCCTCCACATACTGCATGTAAGTTGTAAGGCCCAATTTTTCTGCCCTAATGTTTAAGGGCTGCCTTTAATCTAATGGGCCTAAGGGCTGGCCCAAAGAGGAAAACTAGACCCTAGTCTGCCCTAACTCACACTTTCTACTCACTTTCAGAGAACCTTAAGCTGCAGCCGTCAACCCCTCTGCTAGGGTTGTTTCCTCACCGTAGTCAAGTTCGTTCGAGCTCTTTCCTACTCAACGTAAGTTACCCTTCGTCTCGTACCATCCCTCCCTAGTTATGTTTTCGTATTTTTCCCAGTTAGGGTTCTGTAGGGAGCTCCTCTTATGTTTTGTTCCACTGTTTTTCCAGTTCCCTAAACTGTTCCGGAGCTGTTGTGTTCACTCTTGTGGTGTCGAGGTCTCCTGCTAAACACTTTCTAGGTAAGGGAAGTTAGAGACCCTTGTTTGAAAATTGATTCTTACACATTTATCGCTGTTTCTCATGAATATATGGTTGTGGTACTAGTGTAAAACATTGGATGAACATGTGTTGTTGTTGGGATGTGATTGTGTGGCTGTTGCAGGATGAACAGTGGCGAGACCCGAAGTTCTCGCCCAAGCGACCCAGCCTCGCCTAGGCGAGACTTGCAGGAACTGGTTCAAACTCGCACTCGAGCTCTCGCTCAGGCGGAGAGCTTTTGTTTGAGCGAGACACAGTCTCGCTCAGGCGAGAGAGGCTCGCCTAAGCGAGGACGAGTAAAAGGTTTGAGGCATAATGCTATAGGAGTAGCTCAGGCGAGGAACCTCGCTTTTGAGCGAGGGGTACTCTCGCTCATGCGAGCAGCGACTCGCTTAAGCGAGAACCCGTGAGTCTCGCATGGTTCCTTGATGACAGTCTCGCCTAAGCGAGACTCTGTGGCTTGAGCGAGACTGGCACGAGACTTCTCTATATAACTGTACCTTTCACGTTGTTGGGCCTTAATTGTATGTTTGGCTTGTTATGCTTTACCTTGGGTATGAACTGTATGAATTGAGTGACCTTGTATGAATAAGATGGAGTTATGATTCATGAGTTTTAATATGAGGTGAGCATGATGTTTGTATGAGGTGATTTATGGAATTAAAATGATGGGTTTGGTATGGGTTTGACATG
>Ga0214543_1008484_pt1 | contig 16761 bp, 13 predicted proteins | sample CNSS2metaG_FD_160094 | JGI IMG/M metagenome (GOLD analysis project Ga0214543, IMG submission 160094) | Root nodule microbial communities from cowpea collected in UCLA plant growth center, Los Angeles, California, USA - CNSS2 | ecosystem: Host-associated > Plants > Roots > Nodule | place: USA... | reverse complement strand
TTACTGTGGTATATCTACCCTTTTTTTTTATTCATGACTACACTTTTTCACGTGGTCAAATACTCCTATTTTTTTTTTTTTTTTTTTTTTTTTTTTTTTTTTTTGTAATTTTTTTTTTTTTTTTTTAAATGCTGCAATCTTTTATGTGATGTTTGGCGATGCTGTGAAGAAAGGCTATTATATATCTACTTGTTATGACAAGTTACAAAACCTGGTATCAAAAGGAAAAGGCAAACAAGAAAAATTAGTGAAAAACATGTATTTTTATTATTAAAGGCTTTGCTTTCCAATGAAACATTTATTTTTATTCTTGAAGGCTTTGGTAGTTTCTTCCTTTCCAATCAAACAGTCTACTTGTATGACTGAATATGTGGCTTGTGCAATAAACTTCTTGCCAGTGACATATGTTCAGTTTTGACACTTGGTCATCAGTTAGTGGCAGGACCAAATTACTAAAATGTAGGAATGGTAGTAATGTGTTGAGCCACTGGATGTGTATATATGAATTGATTTATTCTGCATATTTGCATAACCAGCTCTGGCTTGTTGCTATAACTATTTACTTTTAAAATTATTTCATGTTGGTTATGAAAAAGATGAATTTGTGTGTAAACTTCTACTCCAAAAATTGAATTAGTTTTTAACATTTTATATGCACAACGATAGTAATCAGTGAATAAGTTTTTAACTCTTAAAGATGTTGATATTGGCATTTGTTTTGGCAGTATAATCTGATCTGTGTTCCCGAAATAATCAATGAGAATCAATTTCAAAATTTTGAAGTATGGTTAAACTGCTCATTTGAATCGTGTGGTTTTGAGATTACTTTGTCTTTGTTGCTTCAATATACATTGTTTATCCTTTGAGTTATACAAAGGACACAAGATACAACCTTTACTACTTGTTTATTCATGACCCTTTACATAAAAAGGAATCTGTATGCAGATCTTCATCTGAAAAGAAAATATGTATCTCAATCTTATCTTCAAATGAACTAAATCATAAGATTTGTACTGTTCATGTGAGGGGCTATAACAGTATTGAGCTTCTACATTAATTCCATTTGTATCATCGTGATATCCACTGTAATTCCATATATATCATGGGAAGAAAGAGTTACCTCTAGCATTTTTTTTTACGTTTTCTTGTCAGGGGAATCCATGTCTAATAAACTTGATACTGGTAGCTTATTTATATCTTTTATGTTAAACGTGGAAGGAGAAGGTCTTATCCATGGTATTAAAATTTTTTCAAACACACACTTAATGCTTCAATGTAATGATTTTTCATTTTCCAGCATTATTAGTAAGAAGAAATAATTGTTTGATAACTTATTACTCTTCATATTGATAATCAGTGGAATATAGCTTTGGTTCTTTTGCAACTATTGTGCATCACTTATTATCTTAAATTTTTTCACAGATACCCTTAAGTTTGTCTTTGTGTACACGTTTGCATAGCTTGTTGAAACTTTTAATTTCCTATTTCAGCTGGGGAATCATGGGTCTAATCTGACGGAGGAGGAGCTTGAAACACATTCCATATCAGCTTGGAAAGAAGGAAAGTCTTATTTAAATAGGCAGAACAATGGACATGGAGCTGTGTTTCCCAGACGTTTTATCCATGTATGTTTTTTATGGTCATACTATGCATAATCTCAATTTTTATTGCTTATTATGTTTTTGTAAAATCTGTGACAGTTAATAATAAGGATGAGTTGCAATAACTGTTTTTTTGTGTACACATGTTTTTACCCTTTTCATCCTTTGTATAGTCTTACCATGTTACTCTTATCTTCATTAACCAACCTTTTTGTTTCTATAATTTGTAAGAAACTACTCACAATGATTGTTTTCACTTTGATACTTATTATAATAATTAAATTTTTTTAATTGTATTCATTGTTTTTTATTATCATAAAAAAATGTGGAGATATAGGTGCAATAACGGCTGTGTTTTCACCTGTATAGACAAAGATCATGGTGTGTAAAGAACAGCTTGAGTTATTTACTGCTGTTTTTTTTTGTCGCTAATTCTATCTGAGTAAAAGGCTGATGAAGTTAATATAAGTGTTTGTGATAAGCCTAAGTAAATTAAAACAAACCGATAACATAGTTGATAAATGATGGTTATGGCACCATCATAATGGAATAGTGGGGCACATTTTATACTCACCACCATTTGCCTCCTGCTTTGTGTTGCTTTCTATTATTTTTTTCTTTGTGGTTCCCATTGCCCTGGCAACATAGTGGTATATAGCAATCATGGCAGAAATGGACTGCTTTTACAAAACACTTTTTATAGAGTTTCAAATAGGACTTTTAGTATCTGTCTTGGCTCTTCGCACTCTCCTGGGCCTATCTATTGTGACTCATTTTACCTTCTACCACCTTCTGATGACCGTGAACCCAGTGACTGAAACCCTTGTGATCAGAACTTCCGTAAACCCTGTCTGAGTTAAATATCTTATTTCCTTTTTCTAGTTTTTGTCGACATCTAGGTAGTGTGTTTGCATGGAATGGAACATAAGCCAAGGATGTTGAGTTTAAATATTCTAGGGATGGAGTAACCTTCCTAAAAACATGTTTTGGCCTAGGCTTGTATGTGTTTCCAATCATGAAACACTTGAGTGGTTTTAGTGATTATCATTGTATTTTAATTAAAGGCACTTGTCGATTGTATTGCACCATTTATAGTTACTGTAGTTCTATTAGTTCAATATGTTTGACATTCTTATGTATTATTCTATTATGGTGCAGTCAGGGCCATATGACAATCTGAAAGATATTGCCGTGAAAATCCTCCAAAAGGATGTTTCAACTGTTCCGGTTATCCATTCTTCTTCTGAACATGCTTCATTTCCACAGTTATTACACCTTGCTTCACTTTCAGGAATACTTAAATGTAAGCTTTGTTGAAAGATTTCTTTAGCAATATAATTAGGTATGATCCTTACCAAATTGATTTTTCAGGCATTTGTAGGTATTTTAGGCACTGCTCTAGTTCCTTGCCTGCACTTCAATTTCCAATCTGTGCAATACCTGTGGGCACGTGGGTACCCAAAATCGGGGAATCAAATCGGCGGCCTCTAGCAATGTTGAGACCGACTGCATCTCTTGCTTCAGCACTAAATTTATTAGTTCAAGGTGTGAACTTTTTGTCTGACCTTGAACATAGTGTATCAAAAAGAAAAGCAACAGAGAGAAAGAATGAAGATATTGGTATCCTATTATACTTTTGAGGTATTAGGCTGGTGATAGAGGGCATTGTCTCCCGCTATGAGACAAATTTTGATGTATGACTAATCATCAACAGAAAACGTGAACTTTTTGGGGTGATATCATTTTTATGCAAGCATTAAAATGTAAACGAAACATTTTCTTTGAGCAAAAGCTCAATTTTAGTTACATTAATTCTCGCCCTTTGCTTTTGCAGCCCAAGTTAGCTCAATACCTATAGTTGATGATAATGACTCGTTACTGGATATATATTGTCGGAGGTCTGTTGTGTTCTATATCCTTATTATTGTTACACGTCATGATGCCTAGTTTAATATACTATCTCTCAGTCTATGGTTCAAGTACTTCTCCTAGCATTCGTTCTTTGCATGGTTTGTATAATCTAACTTTTCCACCCTATCTTTCTTTATTGGCAGTGACATAACAGCTTTGGCGAAGAACAGAGCGTATACACATATTAATCTTGATGAAATGACTGTTCATCAGGCAAGTTCTTTTTCATTTTGCATACCTATAAACTGCCGACAATCAATGTTTTTAACACATATGTTCTGATTTCATCTTTTCCTCATTGACTTAGTTAGGATGTTTTATTGAGCCTACTTGCCTATGGGATGCCGATGTTCTTAAGAATTTGTAGATTTATTTAGCACCCTTTCTCTAATTATTTTTATTTTAAAAAGCAATGTTTAGTTGACATTATATAGCACAACGTCAGCTAGAAGGTCTTGATTTAGGGGTTTGGTCTTGTTCAAATATATAATTTCCTTTATTCTTAAAGTAATGTAGCCTCATATCATGAATACCATTTGAAGGTGTGTTTCTTTTTCTTGACCATTTGCTGTTGAGTAGATGCAGTGGATGATACTCAATAAACTTGATGAATAAATAGATTCTTAAGTAATATCTAGTATGATATGGAATTTGATTATTTTTTTCTCTTCAAACATTAAGGTCAAGAAGGATTTGATTTAGGTGTTTTGTCTTGGTGAAATATACAATTTCCTTTATTCTTAAAATAATGTAACCTCATTTCTTGAATAACATCTGATTATATGTTTATTTTTCTTGACTATTTTTCTTCACTTATGCTGGGGGCAATTCTTGCAAACTACTTAATAACTTATTCTATAATATAATTTCATAAATCCAACCATTGAATTTAGATAAATTGAAATTTTTGTATGTATATAATCTTATAATCAACATTGACTTATATTTTAAAAGTATATGTTAAAAGAAAGTTGATTGATGAAGTATCAAATAACTTTTATGCTGAATATATTCTAAATTATATGAAATTTTGTAGAATTTATCTAATTAATGAGAGTTCTCTATCCAGCAACTGGATTAAATAAATTCAATGTCTATGAGTAGTTAGCAAGGCACACTCTTGGAATAAGTAAATTTCTCCCCCCAACATCCCTGCATTATGTATTTTTGTGAAATGATCTAATTTCCATAGAAGCCAGTCTATTTGTTAATAGTGCTCAGTTTATTTAATCTGTATTAATATAAATGTGTCCTGTCCTGAAGGCTATTCCTATTATTGAGATATTTTTAATTGCCACATTTTTAAGATTAGGGTTGGAATTTTGTTATTGCTCTGATTGTTATATTTTATTTTAATTGAAAATATAAATGTTAGCATCTCTGTCTGCCCATTTTCCGAGCTAATGTTGCATACTTTATCTATTGATATGAAGGCATTTTAGTGTTTTTCTTCTTGTGGCCTTATTATCTTTTCTTTTGCATGTTTTTTGGTCCAGGCTTTGCAGTTGGGCCAGGACGCATATAGTCCCTATGAGCTTAGAAGTCAAAGATGTCAGATGTGTTTGCGTTCTGATTCTCTGCATAAAGTGATGGAACGCTTGGCAAATCCAGGTGTTCTTGTTTTCCCTTTCTGATGTAGCATGGCTTTCAGTATCATTTTCTATTTAATTATGTTATTGATTGACTATTAATTCAAAGGTTACCTTTTTAATTTTCTTTTGGTAATTTCGGGTTAGCTTTCAGCTCCTATCAATCTTCATCTGTATATTCTAAGCTTCGTAAAATGTAATATTTTATTTTGTGGACGTGTAACCCTGAGAACAAAAAAAGTATTTTACTTGACATTTATATATTTACTATAGTTATGTTGTTTCTGGGTACCTTGGGTTATAGCTCTCTTTCCTCCTGCAACTATCTGATGGTTTTCCTCAGCCATACTGAAAATAAGTGTTTTCTGTATCCCTAATCATTGTATAGATTATTACTTAGCATTTAACATATTTTACCAAGCTTAGAAGTATGTAACATATTATACTTAGCAGTTAACATATTCTGATGGCACCCACAATGAATCTTCACTAAAAAACTAAATTCAGACACTAGTGGCCTGACAAAAACTGAAAGGAAATTGACTAGAAAACTCTATTCAAAATAATTAGTTGCTCCATATTGGAAAGTGGAAGTAAGGTGGGGCCTAATCATAAAACTGTAGTGAGACTTCTGATATTTTTTCATGGCATAAGTGGATGAAATGTAAAAGTAAAAGACGAAGTGTTGTATCCATTGTTTTTGCCTAAACTTCATAGCATATGTTATTTCTTGAGATTTTGTTGATAGGATTGCATACCAGATGGCAATATAAATAGTAAAAAGTTGTGTCCAAGTTACAACTGCGTGCAACATCCATTTTGTTTGTTTTTGTTTAAGTTGGCATATTTGAATTTGGAGATTGTCCTTCTGAATGTTCTAATACTGTTGAATGCCGGAGACAGGTGTCCGGCGGCTTGTGATCGTGGAAGCCGGCAGCAAGCGTGTAGAAGGCATTGTTTCATTGAGCGACATATTCAAGTTCTTCCTCGGTGGTTAGTTTTGGAATGGTGAACGGAGAAGTGAAAGGGTCTGTGTAGTGCTTATGACATACAATTAGCCTCCATGACTTGTGCAGCCATTGAAAGTGGTTTCTACACGGTGATTTTTATCTCATTTCATTGTAATACAATTGGATTGGCCTCTTGCTTTATTGCCTCTTTTTAAGATTTTAGGCTGAGAGAGAGGCCTGTAAATTCAGAGTATTTGATTGCTCCAAATTTATTCATCTCTCCCCATTCGTATTATCTTCAAATGTATCGTGCTCCTGACAATAGATACCAGCAAGGTGGGGGAGCACAACATCTGTAATCATTCCATGCTGTGAAGATATCAAGTTTGAAGAAAAAAAAATGAGGATGAAGATTGAGATACTGTTGTTTTATATTTGTTGATTAATAATCCTTACTTAGGGTTTGATTGTTTACCTTTACTTAAGAATAACTTTAGCCTAAGTAGCTTATGAATAAGGGACCTTTGCATATGAAGTTGTATCATTAGAGGAGCTGATGTGAACAAAAACCTATAAGCAACAATTGTTTGTACCAGTTTATCTAATAGTAGAACAAAAACTTTCTTCGGTTCATGGGGTGCTGCTAACAAAGTTATACATTCCAAAGCAAAATTTCACTTTCAAATGGAGTTAGGATGAGTTTACAGGTGTGTTCTAATAAAAAAAAATCCTTAAAACCATGCGAGAAACAATTTCAGCAACATATAAATGAGTTAGGGTTAGGAGAGAAGAGAAAAGAGAGAAGATTTAGAAAGTAAAATTTGATTGATTTGGAAGCATAAAATAGATGGGAAAAGAAAAAGGATGATGATATTATTATTTGGAACCATTATCTTAAAAGAAGATTTGGAAGGTATTCTTAAGCAGCTTTATTTAATCTTTATTCCTTCTAATACTAATCTATGCATTTTTATATTTTATATTTTATGTGTCACCACCATTTTTAGTTATGGGTTGGAAGAACATTAACTATATTTGTATATTCTAAGTTAAATAAAAATTAACTTTTTGTTTTTTGGGTTGATAATATTTTTGAAAAAGACACTTCATATAATAAAAGTTTTTGTCTACAATTATTGAACCTACTGTTATTATTTAAAAATTATCCTTATGTTTAAATTTATCGTCCTCTTGTCACTTTAGAGATTTTATGAAATCAATGACATTTTCAACTCACACTAATATAAATCAATGTAAAACTAGGTATTAAAGTAAAAATTGAATTTTTTTTTATAAATAAAATAATATTTGAAAAATATCATAAACATAAATATTAAATTGCAAAGTTAGTTTTACGTTAAATATGTAAATGATTCTTACAAATATTTATTTTTATATTTAAAATATAAAATTTATTACTTTTATCTTGTAATATAGAATTTCACTATTTTAATATTCAATGCTAAATTTTTATCTTTAAGAAATGATATAATAACTAAAATATCATAATGAGAAGAAATGCATCATGACTGCATGTTCCATTTATCATATTCAAAATTCTAAAAGTAGTAACAAAAAATAATACAGTTTTATAATATTGAGATCAAGATAAAAGAAAAACGAAATTTTAGGGATAAAGTTATTAAATGGTATATTAGATGAACAAGTAGCACTTTTTTTGTGTGTATAAAATGGATAAGTATATATATATATATATATATATATATATATATATATATATATATATATAGATTATTACGAGCTATATATATAGATTGATATATAAATAACGGAAACTAAATGTGTGAGGCGTTAACAATTTAATCCTTAAGAAAAAATAAAAAATTAATATATCAATATTTAAATTAGCCCTTTATGCTGTAGTTTAATAATAAAATAATTTTAAACTTATTATCAATTTAATCTTTAAAATGATATTTTCATAGTAAAGTAAATACATAAGTCGTAATTGCATAAATGTTCCACGTTTAAATACTAAAATAAATATTTTCGTTTTTAAAGAACTAAATTAAAAGCATCTAGTTCATTTAAAATTAAATTCATCATTTGACGAAACTATAAATTCTTGTTGAAATGATTATAGTATATTAGTTGACGCATGCGTATCGATCTTTTTTTTATAATAATAAATAAAAATATAATTAGAATAAAATATAGTTATTTTTTTATTATCCGTGTTTGTTTTTTGCGTACAATAAATTAAATTGATTTCAAACTTGAAAGGGGAAAGAGTAACTAGGATTTGAAGAGAGACTCAGACAGTAGATTTTCCCCAAATTCGAAATGGTCAGAGAAATTGAATCTCTGACAGAAGATGAAAGACGCGCACTTCGTGGCAGCAAATTTGCTCCTCTTCCTACAACTTCCAGTTCCCAACCTAGGTTCGCCTCTTTCTCTCTTTAGGGTTTTTGCCCCCTTTTCAATTTTACACTTCATTGTCAACCCCGTGATCAAATTTTTTATCTTGAATTCACAGTTTCAGTTCTCGCCCCTTCAGTTTTAGTGGGTCTGTCGTGAATTTTTCGATTGGTGGATTTTTGTGACAGGTTGGCTCATCCCGGTGGACCCTTGGCGACGAATAAAGCAGTGGCATTGGCGAAGTTTCTTGAGAGAAAGCTGAAGGACCCAAATGGATTGGCATCTATTAATCCTGATCTCCTTGAACTGGCTGTAAATAATGCCAAACAAACTGTGCATGCAAGTAACTCTTCTAACTCTGTTTCTCCTCTCTTGTAAAGCCTTTGTCTTGAATTTTAAATTTTTAGTGTTTTTATACATTCATTAAACCATAGATTTTGATGTATTGTAAGTTTACAGTGTTTTGCAATTATAGTTTTAAAAATCATATATGACGATTTTTTTTATTAGTTGACAATTCAGAATTTTTTTACCTCAACTTTTTGAAGTGTTTCTTTTTGTGTATTAGATCAGTTGCTTAAGTTTCATTGGTTTAATTATTACTTGGTTTTTATACTCGTTGATATTTTGCTGTGTTGACCTTATACGTACAGATTGTAAGTTTTAGACTGTGCACACGACCTTATTTATTTGACTATTAAGTTGTTGTATGAGATATTCAAATTTCATTAGACTTGTTATTTACGTCGAGTGTGGTTTTGCTTCGACTATTGTGGGGATTCTGGACTGGGCTTGGCTTCTGATAATTTGACGCGTATATTATCTTCTTGGCCATGTTCAGTAAAATATATAATGGCAGTTTTCTTCCACTATTTAGTGAAAAATATTTAAAAGAGGAGAAATTATTTTACCAATACAGGCAGACATCACCTGGGCAATCATGATTAATGTTTGGACTATAACCTGTTGATATTTATTTTTTCAAATCAAACAGAGTCAAGGTTACCAGATTAGAGCCACAACTCACTTTCTATTTTATTTCCCCCTTTGTGCAATGTTAGGCATAATCTTATCTGTTGGATTTTGGTTTCTAGTTTCTTTATCCTATGTCTTTAATTTAATTTATGTTATGTTCATTAAGTGTAATATTTTATGGTTCTCTACAAACATAGGTGGCGCTTCCAATTTACAAAGAACTATTCGGCATGTGGACTCCTTTGGTGACTCTGATTCTAAGGTTCTTACTTCATTATTATTAATGGTGTCTGAGCATTTGTTGAGATATCTGCCTTTTTCACTTTCTCGGTTTGTTATGGATGTTGATAGGATTCTAGCGAAGAAGAACTGAACGAGCTATCTGCGGTAAAGGAATGCAAGAGAAAGAAGAAAAAGAAAGAGAAAAAGAAGAAAGAAAAAAAGAAAAACAAAAAGCGAAAGGTCTCTGCTTGTTAATGTGACTATTTACCTTGATACTTTTACAATTCACGTAATTAGGTTTGTTTTGCTGCAGAATGCTGAGGACCTTGGATGTGCGGTGATGAAAAAGCCTAAACAGAAGTTTAAATTCTGATATTACTTGTACTAGCAGATTTTTGAAATAGAGGATTGGTGCCAAAAAATTTTAGTCATGGTTTTCTTTCCTCGCCCAAATTTGTTAGTTACAAGTAAATACCGAGCAGTTGGTGGAATGCTGTGACAGATTTTTTTGATTGTATCGATATTCCCAGCAAGCTACAGTATAGACCACAAACTTTTTTTTATTTGATTCATTCAAGGTGTGCTGCTGGAAGGAATTTGGGTGAAAACAACTCTAGTTTCCAAAGGCTAAGGATGGTGAAAATGCACATAGGCTTGTGTTATTTTGATCTTCGATGGCATACTCGATTTCAGCAGGGATATTCACTTCCTTTTGGCCATCCTCTTTTTCAGTATTGTTTGTATTTTTCTCCTCTTTTTTATTTATCCCTTGTTCGTTTTGTTGATACTCATCTCTGTTTTCTATTTAATTTAGTTCTGCAAAAAAGAATAAACTCTAGTTTTGATTTTAGTTAATCCTACTTTATATTTTGGTCTCTGCACACGTCTACACATTAGTTCTGTTGTATATGATGCCATAGATACAAGGAGGGTTGTTTCTTATGAGATGTGCAAGAAGCATTTTTCTTGCTAAAAGTATGCACACACATAATCAAGTTCAGAGATGTAAATTGTTGAAGTTATTCTACAGTCATGGACTTTTCTGATAGTCCTTTGAGTATATTGGAAAGGTTTGTATGGCAGATATGGATATGATTGCTACTTGATTGTAGATGAGCTCACTTTTTGTTGTGATGGACATATCAATCAATTATATCATTAAAAGAATCATCTTACATTTTGACATGTGGGCAGCTTCTTCCTGCACCTCCATAAATTCCCCCTTGCATTCTAATATAAAAAAAAAATAGTTTTTGTCCTTTCTGAATTGTGTAATCTGAAAGTAAACAAATAACTTTCGGATTGTATAATCCAGAAGTCAAAAATGACTTCTAAATTGTGTAACTTGAAAGTTAACTTTTTTTTTTCAAGAAAGGCTTTTGAATTGTATAATCTGAAAAATGAAAAAATATTTTCAGCCTGAAATCCAAAAGATATAGTTTCGAGTCACGAGTTTGTTATCAATCTCAGTGACATGGTGGTAAGTTGATCTCCTGAACAATTTTCAAGTCCTAGATTCAATTTTAAGAAAATGATAAACAGTCACATGTTGCTAAAAGAAACCAATTTTTTTTTTTTAAAAGTCTGTTTGAATATCTCGAAAGTTGTCTAAAAAATCACTGTATGTGACATGGTAAGCATGTTGAACAGTACAAGTTTATTGAGCACCCCGCTTAATCAAAGCTAAGATAATGCCTTGTGTACCACACAAGTGAATCACAAAGTCCAAAGCTTTTCATTTCTTCTATATTGATCTCTTCGGCAAAAGAATCACAATTTCCTCCTTTTGTTGGTGTTTTTCTTTTCCTCAATGTTACCATTGCGATTAACATTTGGGTCCTGAGCAGCATTTTTTTCCTGTTCTTGCAGTGCTTTTTTGACAAAAACATTTAGTTTCCATACTGTGTAGTCGGTCTGCATAAAGTACTCAAATTGGTCAACAGCTCCAAAGCACGTGCTATACAAAACAACTTACGATAGTGAAGACAAAATTAACAAAAAATGAGTGAGAACAAACGTTATAAACCTGTTTATCAAGGTCAAGGTTCACTTCTTGATCATTAGGTTTGAAGGTTGGGTCATCCTCACTAATTATCTGCAATGCCTTGTTGAGATTGTCCAAATTCAGTCTGCTGAAACTCTTCACAAGTTCCAGTCTCTCACGTAACGATATTTTCCTGCAGTATTGCCAACAAAATAACTATGCAGAGTACACATAATCAACTCAATGACATGTATTTTAAAGGATCAAATTATGAAAAAACAAATATTTATGGACACCACATAATGCTGGACTAAATAAAATACAAGGACAGATTTAGTGATTTTTTCCCGGAAAAAATTATGTAACTTTAATTAATTTTCATGTGTTTAATGACTAACTTCAATTTTTCAAAAAGAAAAAAAAAATTGAACAAAGTTATTAAAGTTTTTCTGGAAAAAATCACTGAATCCATTTCCATAAAATAAGGGTATCTGCATTAATCCTTGTGAATGGCCACTTTCTAAAGCTAATCGATTCATGCAATAATAAAAGGGTTAAATCACAATCCATTGTTGAATTGTTGTTCATGAGTGCCACTATTGATGGTAGGTAACAGTTTATATAGAAGGATTTGAGCTTCTTAGATTACAGTTTTCAAGATGGATAAGACTTCTTTTAATAGCTATAACCTTGTTTAACCTTCATCACCATGTAATAATAACTACTAAGCTACGACTATTTCACGAACCTGCACTTTTCAATGACCATTTCTTTGAGATTCTTCAAGTGCACTTCAACCTCGCATAGCTGAAACAACATGTAAGCAAACTCATTAACCATCTGATTTACTTTAAAGTAATGCAATAAATTTTACACACAACTTAGAAAGAAGACAGTGTATCAACCGAAAGACTAATTTCCTTTGCCATATTGGCATAAGCAGCTTCTTGAGCAAGCTGCTTTTCCATCTGCATATGTGCTTCTTCCTTTAATTGTTCATTTTCCTGAAATAATCACATTAAAAAGTATGAATATTTGGTATAACATTCATAGAATGACTAAAAATATAAGAATGTTGAATTCATCCAAAGAAAGGAAAATATTTGGGGAAAACAGATTACCGCCTGAACAATTTTTGGTAACAGCTGCAGCCATTTCTTCTCAAATTTTTCAAGCAATGACTTCGCCATAATGTGGATATCATGTTTTTCGTTGTTGTATTTCATTGCATTCTTGAAAATCAACCTCACATCAGAGTATACCTCACGCACGTTCTTATAACCAGAACCATCCTTGGCATTCATTTTCTTTTTTATCGTACTGAAATCCATAGGCTTTGCAATAATCTAGGACAAGAAAATTAAACAAAATATATTAATAAAGCAGTGAACAAAGAACTCTGTTAAAAAAGTAGTATTTTTCTAAAAGTTTCCTAGTATACATGCTTTAAAGTTAAAAATGATGATGATTTCAAAAGTGATTCTGTTGACAAGGTGTCAAAAGAGGATTAAATCTCTATTTGATCCTATGAAATATCTCTCTTAATGTCTGGTTGTTTAGTTAATTTCTTTCCCTACATAGCTAGTAAATACTGTGTTCTGTATGATTACTCTGTGATTGTTTTTGTTTAGCTTATTTTTATGTAGTTCATTATTGTCTTATCTATTTCCATTTTAGTTTACTTTTAGGAAATTCTTTATTGTCTAAATAATATATCTATAGATTTTCTTGTATAGATATTTACAGTTAAAATCAAGAAAAAAGCTTTAAAAAGAAAAGAAAAGAAAATTAAATACCTCATGATAGTCATGCAACCCAAGACCTTCAACATCTACAGGTTCCATGAAGGGCCAAGCCCATTTATGCTCAGCTATCTGAGAAGAAAAAAAAAATGTATCACTATTGATTTTCTGCAGGAAACTTGGTGCAGTCAATATAGAAGATTCAACAGAATAACAGGAGGCCATTCATTTATACAATCAAGAAGATAAACAATTACTGCACTGTTATTATCAGTCAAAGTAAGATAGTAGTAGATATTCTTTTCAAGAAAATAAATACATCTAAATATGACAATTTATTTATTTTATTTAGATTTAGTTAAGTTTTAAATATTTCATAAATTTAAGTGTTTTCAATGAGTTTTTATTAAAAATGTTCATTCTATATCTAGTGTTCAAAATATTTTTTATTGTTGTCCAAGTACCCTACTATTTGATTTTGTGAGCAAGTTATGACAGGGTCACATGGAGCCTCATAGAGCCACATAAGCAAGATGACAAGTATGTGGATGTATGCATGCTCTGAAGAACATAGTAGTAAAGGGAATATATGGAATTTCAATACATACAGGTCCCATCTGGCTATCAAGCACAACCAATTAATGCTGTCTATTATTGAAACCTGACCAAATGGTTTTGATTGATCAATGGCTCAAGTTCAATTCATGTAGGTCCAGTACAAAGAATATTGATACCAATTTCCCATCTAGGTCCCTCCCTGATTGCAATTTTTTTTTTTATCAACAAACATTAGTCGTTAATTTTTGTTACCGAAAGAGTTGAACTCGGAATCTCTCTTACCCTCTGTTCTAAATCAACTAAACCAATCTTATTTTTCCGAATTGTTAATAAGAACATCGAACTTATAACCTTTCCTTCCCTTCCATCCTGAGTGCATAATCTTAACCCACAATTGAAATCTGAAATAACAAAAACCAGTTGCAGGGTATTTCCACTTGCCTGATGAAATATTGTGCAAAACTGTTGCATAACCTCTTGCATTGAGTTTGAAGAATTAGGTTCCTTGCTTGATGCACCTTGATGTGACCTTCTACTGCCAATAACATGCTTCTCCCGGCCTTTGTCTTTCACATTATTAACTTGAGCTTTATTGGAATTGTAGAACTTTTCAACCTCAGCAACTTGCTCTTCAAGCTGTGGTCATGACAATTTTTCTTTTAACTCATTGTCAAGTTCAAACTTATCAAGTAGTACATAAATGCATAACACAAAATTTGTGCCTAACAAAATATAATGGATTCCCCAAACCTTAAACATGTGATAAGTACTAAAATAAATGGAGAGACCACCCTAGAAAGATATGTACTAACGGGGAAGAACCAAACATTTAAGCATTCCATCAAACACCACATACTCTTCCGTACGAGACTTGGGCACCTCATAATGCCCAAATTCTTATCACATTGGTAACAGTTCTCAATGCTATTTCATTCATACACAGGTGAAAATCAAAAACATCAAAAAGGAGAAAAACTCTTTTAAAAAATGAGAATAAGCAAGTGAAGCTCAGAGCTCTGCTCTTTAGTGTCCTAGTAGATTAAAATTTCCATGCAACATTAGAACCCTGAATCCAATAAACATAAGAGAGGGTGAAGAGAACACAAAAATAAATAGTACAAAGATAACCAGCACCAATTCTATACGATGTAAATATAACTTAAATACTTATTCAATATTTTCTTATTACAAGAAGACTTGCATTATAAATATGATAATCAATCATGGTGGAACAGGCTAAAAGTCATAGAAATTTATTGAAATATACCAAGAGTTTATGAAAACCATAAAATATTTTCCAAATTCACAAAGATTCTCAGTGCACTCTAAATATCCTCCCAAAATCTGAAACAAGAACCATGACACAGATACAGCAGTTCCATAAAAAAACATTAGCATTAGGAAAAAGGTTTCCAAGAACTTGTACTAATAGCCCCAATTCGGGTATAAAACATGTTAAACAACCTATTGCAGAAGAGCCAAAACTATTTTAACTTCAAAGCAAATTTCCAACAGAACTTTCAGATATATAACTCTTGTGCAAAACAAATCAATTACAAATTTCAGACTTAACTCCCTCAAGTGAATCAATTACAAAAAAAGGCTATTGGCAACTGACATAGAGAAAAAAAAAAGTACCAATTTCTCTACCGTCAATTAACTTCATATTTGTAACCCTAGAAATTATAGTTAGGAAAAAAAGAAGTTACATCATTCATTGATCAAATTGAGGATTAAAAATGTTTCAGTGGGTTCATGCAAGGAGTCTTATTTAGTCCAACATGATAAAGCATCTCAGTACCAATACTATATAGTTATGGGGAAATATTCATATTAGTCTCGCACGTGACGACTAGTACGACAAGACATGTTAGGTCTATAGCAGAAAAACAAATATTTGAATTGTGACAAGAAACAGAGCCGAAAAGAAAACAAAGAATTAACATCAGAAAACAAGAAATTCGAAAGAAAAATGCAAAATCATCCACACGTGCGAGTGATGTTCCAAAATTAAATGGGTCCTACTCATATTCCAATAGAAAAACAGAGAGAAATGGTTATGAATTACGAAATGAAAAGTCACCTTTTGAACTTTGTTGAAATTTTCACTGAAAGAATACCTAAACCGGTTCAAATCCTCCTTAATTGCATCAGGATTTGGATCCATTTCCTCACAAATTTTTTTTATGGGGTGCTACTTTTCAATCTGAGATTATATAGGTATAAATCCCTAAACTTTTTTCCACGTCAGAATTTCCAACACCGAAACATTGATCTAACCTAATTTGCTGGTTGATTCTATGATTTTGATTCAATAAATAAAACACATTAATTATGATATTTTGAATCCAAACTCGATTAAATTGGTCTATAGAGCACAAAACAAAGATTGAATTTTTAAGAACGGTAGAGTTAATGAAGTTTAGGGTTCTTAAATGAACGAGGACAATTTATTCAGGCGACATCATGTGTTGAAGTTCTGAAAGTCAAACTCACACTTCGTAGCGTTATTTTATAACGTTATGAAAACTTTGCAACAATTCCCCACGAAAGAAACTGCCATCTCACTCTCGACGTTTGAATTTTTTTTCTACTTAAAAAAAAATACCGTTTGTTTCACTCTATAAATGTCATTTAAACATTTTGATAAATATTGCATTGAAGTGTTATTAATGTTTTTAACAAAAGATAAGAGCGATTAATTATTTTTTATAATTAATGATTTAGTTATCTACTTCTTCAATTTAGTCTTCCAATTGTTAAAAAAACTTCAATTTGTTCCACTCCAAATTAAAATCAAATTAATAATTAAGCTTAATTACAATTTATATATATATATATATATATATA
>Ga0214543_1008483_pt1 | contig 16763 bp, 10 predicted proteins | sample CNSS2metaG_FD_160094 | JGI IMG/M metagenome (GOLD analysis project Ga0214543, IMG submission 160094) | Root nodule microbial communities from cowpea collected in UCLA plant growth center, Los Angeles, California, USA - CNSS2 | ecosystem: Host-associated > Plants > Roots > Nodule | place: USA... | reverse complement strand
TATATATATATATATATATATATATCATGTCATTGCCACACAATTGTAGGAGAATTTTACTGTTCCTTTACAATTGAAGGTTCACCTTAAGATTCTATATTTCTAAACAAGACTCTTGAAACTTTAAAAAAATGTTGAACTTGATAAGTAATGGCTGAGATGCAGAGAATATAGGTAAAGGTGAAAGGTACAAACACCAAACTCAAATAAGCCTTTTTACAAAGCCCTCAATTATTGCTCACCAAAACTCTCAAACTTTCCAAGTCATACATACATACACCCCAGTATTCCCTTTTATGTGCTTTCAATTTTGACTACTAGTCAAACACGCAACACAATGGAACTCAACTTAAGTCACCAAGAAAAAACATGTATGATCTAATAACACTGGAGATTTGAAGAGGAAAAAATCATTATATTGGAAAGCAAAGATATTATTGGAAACATGCAGGCTATACTTGAGGTTGCTATAATCCAATGACCAAACAACAATCCCTATATAAGCTAGATATAGTTCATGATTACCATTAACCAAAATGATTCAAAAGCGATGAAATATAACAGTGTTGCCTTGCTACACAAGGGAACATCAGCATTAACATAATATATATATGTATATAAGAAGATTGAACCAAGATATAGGGAAAATACACAATGGGGAAGATGCTGATGTGTCCCTCTATGTATCATGCAAAAGAACATATATAGAGTTTTCAGTGATGCAGTGTTTGGTTGGAAGCTGGTGTTTTATGCGGGGGACACTGGTAGCACTTGGCAAAGAGTCCAAATGTGTCAACCTGTTTGATGAAGTTTGCCATGCTAGCCCACCCTCCAAATCCAAATCCCACCACAAGAACCCACACCACCACAAATGCATTGATCACATACATTAACGTCCAGCTTGGGATGAAGAAGGGCAATTTCTCAGCAGCATTCTGAAAACATAGCACAGATATAAATTATTTAATCTTAACTAGGTGTTTGATCTCACATAGTTATACAAGTTTTTCATGATTGATCTACTCTGAATGAGTTTCCAAGCATTACAATAAGACAAAAAGTAGTGTTACTGTTAGTTGACTGTAACAAGTTGCTGACTTATGCTATAGGAACAGTAATGTAAAGACAATGTAGGGTCATTTGAGAGAGTTAGGTTTTCCATGGCCCATTTCATTGCTAAAATGTGGACATTGGTTAGAATAGTATCAGGGGGCTAGTATAGTATGACTGTAGCATATAACTGAATGACAAAGAAATGGAACCAACCCCATCGTGTCTCATAAATTTTCAATTTGAATAATTTATAGAACAAGTGGAGTAGGGGTTAATAATACTGCCAGTGACTTAGGAAAACTCTTCTTCCAAGTTCAATCATGGAGCTGAAATCATACCCTCAAACACTACATTACACAACATGTTTTTAGCTTTCTTTTAAAAGGTTTAGCCTTTTCGTAGGGAAGAAAACACTGTATCGTACTGTTATAGGTTAGCTACAAGTTGTGCATAGAGTGCACATATCAGCCTATTAAAACTCAGATTTCGACCAGTATAGCAATCTAAACCGTGAATGTTAGTATATGATACTTTATGATTTTATAGAAATTTAACAAGGCAAAGTAAAGCTAGTTAGAAGAGACAAAGATTAGGTACAAACAAACAAAGATGAGATATGAATGGATTAGACTATTTACCTGTCGTGCAGAAGCAGACCTGTAAGTAAGCATGTGAGCTGAAGCAGGGATGATATAGACGGTAAAGGTAACCAAGAGAGCCCCCACAGCAGAGTTTATAGGGCCAAAGAAAGGGAAAATAATAGCTAAAAACCAAATTGGTATCACCACAGGTAACCTTGCAAGTGCCCTCAAACATATGCTCTTTGTGTCATGCATTCCTATCACTTTCTCCCACACAAAATACAATGGTGTGCAAGCAAATCCAAAAGTGATAAACTGCCATCCACATGTAATAAGTAAAACTCATCAGTTTATAAAACTTTCTGCTGTTCACATTAAAAACAAGTACTTTTTTTTTCTTAATGTAAAACTATGTTGTCTTGTCTGTAAACAAAACCAATATTGTTATATAATGTTACATGAATAAGTTTAGAAGTTGGATATTTTGAGGGAAGGGAAAAAATGTTATGGACCTGGTGAATCAGCATTAAGATGACACCAGTGTCACGCCAGCCAGAGCGAGGGAGAAGAGAGAAGGCATTGGAGTGGTCCAAGAGTTGGTCACCGAAGGCCCAGTAAACGGCAATGGCAGATGGTAGGGTGAGTGTGAATACAAAAAGAGTGGCATAAAGATAGATATATTTGAACTTTTGAGGTTTCCACATTGCATGCATGATTTCCCTGTAATAGTCATAGGGTCCACACGTTAGTGCATAATGCAGCAATATTAACTTACATCCAAATGACCCAGATGCTCTTTCATCTCAATATCATATAAATTCCTTTCATTTCTACTACTATGCTCCAAGTCCAAAAGAAAATTCGGTTTGTCAGTCCTGGATATGTCCAAATGAGTTACTAGAATTGTTTTCTAACCCACTTTGCACCACACGGCTAGCTTAACCCATAGAAATTATATTAGAAAAGGAAACAAGTTGTACACAAGAGAATATTTTTAAAATACACATAAAGAACTGTGCATTTCCGTACTAATCTCTTATTTCCATGGCCCCATAGCTCGAATTTCCTCTTGGATGATGGGTAAAGAATATTAATAAACGTTTAAACATTCAATATGCATATAGTATAATGTTTTGGTAAAGTAATAATCCATTTGTAATACATGTCACTACTTGAGTTATTCATTGTACTTTGGTATTGGAGTTGTGGGAAGAGCAGAATGTAAAGATGGATAGATGAATTGAATGGATAAAGTTGAGAGGGGGTTGGAAGTGGAGGCCAAGATACCAGTTTAATGGTTGCTCAAAAAAGTGCCAGATTTACTGTTTTGTCTTATTTTCTGAGGCCCCATAAGAATGGAGGCAAAAGCTGCAATTGAAGAAAGTGGTCGTGCAATAAACTTCTACTCTCCTTGATGTTTCATTGTCTTAAGACAATAAAGAAAACTATCATCATTGTTTTGTCTAACTCAGCAAGCAAAATATTAAAAAAACATGGGGTCTTACACTGTGACGGCGTGCCCGCCGAAAGTGTAGAGAATGTTGGTGGCTCCCGTGAAATACAAAACCAATTTTTTGGGGCCCGTGTGAGTCACATTTTCAACCTGCAAATTTAAAGAGGGAGAGACAGAGTTCTTATTTTTTATTTTTCACACCAAGTTATTATGATCAAACGACTTCTAATAAGAGAGACCCCACCGAAGAAAATAAATCAACACCGTTGTACTTGGTATTGCTCACCTGACCATGAACAATGGCTGCAATGGTTAAGTACCAGGCTGTGTACGTGGTCATGCCAAGACCAAGGAAAGACCAAATCCTGTAGTTGTGAAACGAAGGTATGAACACGGTTGTCGCACAGCATGCTCCGAATATGTAAGTCCAGGTCCTCTTATCCAAGTGGTCGTTTATGTAGTATATGTTACTGCATAATCACAAAAACACAAAAACACCCACTTAAAATCAATGAAACTTTCATTTGTCTAATCAAACCAAGATTATAACCTAGGTTCTAAAAATCAGTTTGACTGTAATCTTGGCTACAATTTCAAAGCTTTTCAGTTTTTGTCACCAAAATTGTGGCCATTTTGGTTTACCTTGACTAAAGAAAATTCATACCTTGCACAAGCTATAAGCTGGATGACAGATCCGAAGAGAAGAAAAGTGCAGTTAAAGGCCAAGCCAATGGCTTTCCAGTATGGACCAAGTAAACCTTCCAGCACTTCAAACCACTGAAAAATATGAAATTAGACCAAAGTTGTTAAAAAATGAACTTTTTTTCCGTTTGGTTTTAGTTTTTTGTCTAACCTGAATGACATGGTTTTTGAAGCTGACATTCTCTTTCTCTTTTCTGCTCCTGTACTCGATGTACAGAATGCTAATCAAATAAGCAGTCCAACTTCCCATTATTCCATAGAAGACTTGGAATATGACGCCAGAGAGCATTCCCAGCTGAGCAAAAGAGTATGGCAGTGTTAGCAGAACCTGCGCAACCTGCAAAGCACAAAACCAAAAACATAATCAAACCAGATTCTTATACAGAATCCAAGTTTCAATGATGAGAGTGACACTCCACGGACTCATATCTTCTGTTACCTGATTTGAAGCACAGCTGAACCATGCATCATAAACAGATCCACCGTGCCACAGAAGGTTTCTCAAACTGGAATGTGAACCACCCACCTTCTCGTCCTCTCTCTCCTCACGCTCAACAGTTTCATTCAGGCTCGACATCATGGTTTCTTCACCTTGCTTCTGGGGTAACATTGTTCCAAGATTACTATAATAAAAAGAGAGTCCTGAAAACAATATCAAACACTGAGTTAGCTAGACATTTACCAAACCCAGGTAAGAAAGTCAGACAAATTGACAAGAGAAAACAAAGGATATTTTGCTCCATGGAAGAGACCAAACCTTGTAGAAAAAAAAAAAGAAAGAAAAAGAAAAGCAACACTCACCTAATATTGGTGAATGTTGAAAGGTGAGAGTATTCTCTTATAGCACGGAAACAGAGGAAACAGAGGTTTTATGGTAGCATAGAGGAGTGTGTGAGTGGCAGGGAAGTTTACTTTTTTAGGTAAAAAGAGAAGACTATAGCAGCACTTGATTGGGTTGGTGATGCGGTTTTGCTGGTAATTTCAGAGGATTTTGATTTTTGAACTGTTTAAACTCTGTACAAAAAGGTCCAATTAGAAGAATGGTGGCAGGCCTTAAATATGGGTTTGTGCACTATGTGGTGCCGTTAAGGTGGTGAGTCAGTGAACCTCTTAAATGCGGGTTCTGAAGAAGGAATTGGCAGTTTTCAATGCAGAAGAAGATACTATTACTAACCCAGCAAGCAAGAAATGGAGACAAGAAGGGGAAAAGGTTGTGTTGGGATGGTAGAAAAAACAAGTGAGGAAGAAGAGGGTTGAGTTTGGAGGATCGAGATCTGACAAAAAGAAAGTACACCAGAGAGAGTAAACTTGTTGGAAGATGGAGCTGTGTGCTTGCTTCGAACTTGATTAAAAGAAACAATAAAAAAATGAAAAGGAAGAACTGCTATGATAACTCTTTGGTTTATTCTTCACAATCACATACATAGATACATGTTGGTTGGTTTGGTTTGGTTTCCCTTCCCTTATAGTTTGTACTTTATCTCTGTCTTCTGTTCATGTTTCTCACTCGACTCTATTCAAATTGGTTGGTGCCTCATGTTTCTGTACGAGGATCACTGTCTGTCGTGGTAACAAAGAAAAAATATAAATCATTTACTTCTTTCGGACAAAATCTTCATATTTTTCTTTTTTTAAGTATATGAATAAATGTGACCATGGAAAAGGAAATCAAATACCCTGGTTCTGAGAAAAATATATCTGTTTTATTCTGTAATTATTAATTCGAAATTGAAACACTTTCTGTTACTGAACGTAGTGTTGTGTAGTCTTTAACCAAGCATGTGTGTGTGTAGAGAAGCTTTATTGTTGTTTTTTTATTTATTCAACAAAAGGGTGCATATTGATGTAGTGTAGATGACAACCCACACAATAACATTGAAAAGTGAACATCGTTGTTACAGCTGTCAAAGTAATGTTGGAGAGTGGATAAAAAAAAAAAAAGGGACTCACTGAACTAAGATACTTGCTCAATTTGATTGACTTTACTTACCAAATTTGTTGTTTATGGTAATTCGACATTTGGTGATCATAGATAATTTATGCTGTTTAAAAAACTGTTTACTAGTTTAGAATAAGTTTAAAAACATTATTCTATTTTTTTATTACTTCAGATAACTCGATTAGTATAATTTATCAATAGTAAGTTTTTTTTCTTTTAACAAAAAAATGAAGAAGATAAATTAATTTAATATTATTTTGTAAATATTTTACTTTTTAACTTGGTTCTTTAAATGTGTTACTTCTTTTCTTAATCTATGCTCTTTAAATATGTTGCTTCTTTTCTTAATCTATGCGCAAGTGTTTTATTTTATTTTTTTAATTTTTATAAATGTATCTTTTTTTAATCTCTTCAAATATATGAATTTTTTGTTTTTAGTTTCAACATGTATATGCTACTTTTTTTATTTAGTTTATAGAAATATATCAATCTTTTTTATTTTATTCTCTGGTTAAGTTATATATCTATATGACAACTTACCGTCAACATTAATACTTTAACAGGGTTATTAATGTAAATAAGATGGCATATCATCACAATAAAATCAACACGCCACATTTAATTTTATTTTGACAATTATTGAAATTTTCACAATTTGAATATTTAAGTTAAAGAGGAGTTTGCATAGATAATTTTTTAAATATCATGATTAGTTTTTAAATGATTATTCCTCTCTTATAATCTATTTTTGAGCATTTATTTTCTTTTTTGAATCTAATATTTGAAAAGGTTAGTCTCTCGACTCGACTTCATTACGTGAGTCATTGATTGAATACATCAAGTAATTAATTATAGTTTCAATACTTTTTTTGTAATTCTTCAATTCAATTTGTTGTTTCGCACTAAACAAAAGGCAACCAGATTTAATATATTCACATTGACCTATTTTACATATATATATATATATATATATATATATATATATATATATATATATATATATATATATATATATATATATATATATTTTGATGTTGATTTTTGTTATGGGTTTTTGAAATCTTTTTTATGTTGAAAATAATTCTTTCAACATTCAAATTTTAAAAATTTAAAGTTTCGTGATTTATTTTCTTCTTCTCATATTCTATTCCCACTCTTCATAATTTTGATGCTCCGTTATTCTTTATTAAACTTATTTTTCTAAGGTTAATGAGTGATTTATTTCATGGCTGATGTGAATTATTTTGTACATATCATAAATGTTTTCACTCATATAATAAATCAATCACTGTCCATTTGAATTGTTTTGTTTCTTCATGTCTCACTTTAAGAACAACTCATATTCTTTCATACTTGCATAAATAGAAACATGGTATAATTCATCAAAAAACAAGAACTAAGAAAATGTGTACATATTTTCTTTTTCATTTGCAATCCAACAACAAAAATATTTAGAAACTTTTATATTTGGATAGACATAAAAAAAGACATCAACCATTATATCTTAAACACCCTTGTCAATTAATTTAAGAAAAAAATTCATTTTAACTTCTAGAAATAATAGTTTTTCTCTTGTAAAAAGTTGAGATTTATTAATTGATATTGGGAATAGTCCAAATGTGAGTAAAAAAGAGTCAAAATTTTACATTGGATAAAAAAGACAAAGTTAAATACTATATAAGAATAAAGGCCTATAACATCATTGTCTTAAGATTTTAGGATTAAAGTGGTGTCAAAGGTCTTATATGTGTAATACTAATGTTATATAACCATATAGAACCATGATCTTTCAATAACAATGACCATAACCCATATATGAAAAAAAAAAAAAAAAATATATATATATATATATATATATATAAAAACCCATCAATTGGGGTATCTTTAACAAAAAAATTAAGAATATCCATCAAGTTTAGGATTTTAAAACTTTGAATGACTATCAAAATCAACATTGAGACCGACTGTAAATAAAAATAAGTTGTATATAACTAAGAGGAGATTGTAATAGTTTAAAAAACTTTTAATTAGATTAATAAAACCTCAAAAATAAAAATCATGTAATACTTGATTGAGAAATATTACTTAACCATGTAAAAACTTACTATATGAAACACTAAATGTGTTCAAGCAATCAATTAAGAATCAAAAGAAAATGGAAAGATATCACCTAATATGATATGATGAATAATTAAAAAAAAAAGAATATGAGTATGGGTTTATGCAATGCAAGTATTTTACTCAATACCTTAAAGTTAAAAGCTTCCTCAAAGAGATTTGTGCACAAAAACATGTTTTTCTATTATTGGAAAGTTCTTTAAAACTAGAAAAAATGATATGTAATTCTTTAAGACTTGTTACTTTCAAAATATATAGTTTTTATTATATACTCGTAAAGATGTTGTCTAACCATTTATATTCTTTGAAATGTTTTTTATTAAATATGAAAATCTAATAAAGATATTATAATCAATGGTTTATAGTTATAGTTGATTATATGCTAAAAACATGTGTTTACATCAAGATTTAAATAATTGGGGTTACTCAAGGTAATCCATTATCTCATCTATGATTAACGATTATGACATATTGTGCATCACAAGATATTTAAATGTGTTTTAGCGTGATTGGCTGTTATATTATAAAATAATTTTACAAATATTTTACAAAATAAGTGTAAGTTTTCTCAAATATATATAATTAAAAACATATATTTAAACCAAATTTTAAGGATAAAATTGGAAGATTCGTTATAGACTATAGTTATTTCAAGTAATGATTAAAAAATGGCACCATTTGTTTCTTATATTAAAGGGCAACAAAAAATATTCTTTGTTACTTAAATATGTTACTAAATAAACTTATATACTCTGTCATTTACTTTTTTATAGATAAAATTTAAACATTGGTTAAATGAATAAACAATCCATGGGAGAAGCTACGATGTTTTTTTATGAGAGAACAAACAAAATAGTACATCAGAAGCAGTTAAGTCACCATATAACATTTTACATTTTGTTGTTGTTGTTTTATAACCAATATAATAATCAGTTTATATTGTTTGATATGTTTAGACATGGAACAAAATAAAGTAACATTTACTAAAAATGTACATGACATTGCGTAACTTTGATTCGGAATTGGGAAAAAAAAGTATATAACAAAATATTTTGATAGTCTTAAAATAAATTTCATAATATATTCTTTTGGGTATTTGAGAGAGGATCATTAAAAGAGATACAACATCAATGATGTATGAGTCTGTCTTCATCTTTATATAATACTAAACTTTCTCTTTTTTACTTACTTAATGTGAGACTTGTGGACTAGTTAGGCTTACAGAAAGAGTTTCATTGGGAGATACAACACCAATGAGCTTGAGACCAATCACATAAAACATTGACATGACTCTCAACCCAAAACTTTAAGGCAATGAATTTATGAGTCTTTATTCTTATACAATGCTCTATTTGCTCATTTCTAGCTAATATGAGACATAGACTCACACTTAAATTTTTAACCAGACTTAGATTCATAGATTCATGTTTAGATTCTCAACCATTCTTGCTTGTAATTTATAAATGATGTAGATATTCTATAGACAATTCATTTCTCGAGCTCGTTTTATCTAATTTGTCAAATTTGATGATTTATTATACTTAAGAAATCGGAAATAATTATTTTAAAACTTATAAATATTGTAAGCACCATTTTATGTGGTAGAATGTTGAAGAAAAACGAAAGAACTAAGAAAGTGGTAGAGAAAAAGAAATTGGTGAGTCAAAAAGAAAGAAAGGGCAATGCATTGGATATGTTTAGATATATGAATGAATGAATGAAGTAAATTAAGATTGTGAGTGGTTGGAGGGACCATTATCTCTCTCTCTCTCCTTCACTGTGTTTCTAACTTTTCCATAATATGCTCCTTGTCTCCCTTTTCCTCTTACTCCAATCTCATTATTTTTCATAGCTACCCAAAACTTTTATTTTAAGAAAATTAGCATTATCCTTTCCCATTTTCTGTTCACCCTATCAAATCACACCCCATATCTGAGTGGAGGACAATTTGTGCATCTCTAGGTACTTCCATTGCTAAACACAAAACAGAATCTGAGATCATGACCTAATCCCTCACTTAACTCACCCCTTCACTTGTCCTTTTCCTACACACACCCATTTCTATAATCTTTTCCAACTATTCTAAATCATATATAGCACCTGAAATCAAGGAATATAACCAAGTACAGCTACAAACCTATCAACATTTTCTTTACATATGTTATAGGTATGAAATATATATAATCCTCTTTTAGTAAAGAAGTTAATTGATTAATTTTATAGTTTTTTATAGTTATTTTTGTTCATTTTGCTTTTGTATATTAAGAAGGTCAAAAGAAAAACATTGGTGGTTCAAATTTTGGAAAATGGTCATATTTGTGTTTTGTTGATTCCAGTAGAAGATATTAGATTTAAATATATTGTTGGTTACAATTTTCGTCCTATTTTTTTAAAATTTTCAAAAAGATCTTAATTTTTATAAATTATGATCAACGGGGTCTTTTTTCTAGATGTCATTTAAATTGTTAACGGAAGGTGAATAATGACAATTATGTGTCACTTCGTGATTTTTTTAATTTTTAGTTTTTAAATTTTTTTTTTTTAAAATTAGAAGACAAATTCTTCATTATTTTCAAAATTAAAAGGAAAGTTCTTTATTATTTTCAAAATTAGAAGGAAAATTCTTCATTATTTTTAAACCAACTCTAAATCTATCTTTTACGTGTATCAAACATCAAACATAAATTAAATTTAATAATTTATTTCCAATAATAGAATTATGGTTGGTTTAAAAGTAGTGAAAGAAATATTTAATGTAAATTTAAATTTTAATAAAAATTTCAATATAACACTCATATAAAAATTAAATTTGTTTCATTTGGAGAGGGACAAAATTGGGATTGAATTGAATAAAGTTAACAAAAATTGGGACTAAATTGAACAAAGTTAACGAAAATTGGGATTAAATTGAACAAAATTAACAGAAATTGGAACTGAATTGAATATAAGTTATGAGACACTAACATGTGACAATGATCCTGACTTCACATGTGGCAGTGACACTGGCTTGACACATGACATTGTCACGTATCACATTGATGACTTGACATGTAAACAACTTTTTAAAATTTTTTAAAAAATTAAAATAAAATTAAAAGAATCGCAAAGTAACATATGACATTCACTGTTTGCCTTCATTCCATTAACAATTTAAGCCGTGTCTAGAAAAAGGACAAAATTTACCACAATTTACAAAAATTAAGACCTTCCTTCCATTAACAATTTAATCTACGTATAGAAAAGATATCAAATTAACCACAATTTACAAAAATTAAGACCTTTTTGAATATTTAAAAAAATGAGAACCAAAATTAACAAAGTTTACGAAAATTAAAACCAACAATATATTTAAGCCAATATATTGATACTAGATATTTTAAAAGTATTTACCTTTATTTAATGCCTAAAAAATTATATGTACAATAGTTTAAATACTTAATACTTCCTAAATTACACTTGTTTCGATTTCAAATTTAATGAGATAATAATATTAGGATTAATCGCCGATCCAAAATATTATTGATTTTGAAGTTTGAAACTGATATGATTTTGTTCTTAATATTGTGTTCGCATTGAGTGATTTAATATTAAAGAAGATAAGAAGGAGCAAATATATGCTAATTATGGGTATTTGTCTGAGGTGATTTGTGAGTATTGGAGAGCGCATATATACGAGATCATCCCCTCCTCCTATCTCGCCTCACATGAGGAGATTTGAGGGTGATAAACACTATTTTACAATAATATCTCTCCTTCGCATTCTTTTCACATGCATAATTGTTTTTATTTGCCTTCCTACTTTTAGGTGCAACTCTGATGACCATGACTGCATGAGGGTGGTTGTGGCATGCAAGGGAATAAGATTTTGAGAAGAATAGTGGAAGGGAACCGGTTCCAACCTTCCTTATAACCGATTCCAACCTGTGAACATTTTTGTTTTCAAAACATACTCATTTACATCTACAAAGGCATGCAATGTCCCAATTGACAAAATAGTAATTTTATATTTTAATTTTTTTTAATTTATCATATCAATCAAATCATTCACATACTTTCACAAACTTCACCTTTAAATCCATGCATATTCACCTCCAAATCTCTTAAAAAAAACAATACAAACTTTACTTAATTCACGCAAATTCATTCACTCACTTTTCTTCAAATCCACCTTCACAAGTGAAAATGTTTCAAATAATATTGAAGAAAAAATTTATTTAAATTGTTATTAACTTAAACTCTTAAATAATAGGCTTAAATACCGTTTTGGTCGTCATTTTCGTAGTGTTTGTTGCGGATGGTCCTCATTTTGACAAAATGTTTAAAATGGTCCTCATTTTCGCAATTCGTGTTTTATTTGGTCCTTTTTCTGTAACGCCGTTTAAATAATTAACGGAGCATTGTACAGGTAGCACGATTTATATTAGGGTGTGTTACGTGTACTGTAAAGGTGTGATAATTAGATATTTGGGGATAAATAAGTGAGCTAGGATTTTGGTAAGAAATGTTTGGGCAGTTGGTGAGTTTTGACAATGTTGTTCCTCCATTCCCAATTGGTGTTGATGTAATCTTCTTCTTCCTGCAATCTCATTATATAGGTATGTTACGGTGTTGTATCACTTTGTGCACTGTTGGTGGTTCAACAAGAAATGAATTAACCCCGATTTGTAGCTGCGGAGAAATGACAACTTTGAGGATGGCAAGAACTCCAAAGAATATTGGTAGAAAATTTTGGATACAATCTGTTTTTATTTTTGTGTTAATAATAAATTAGTTTTAATTTTTGGTTTATTGATTTACAGAGTGGTGGTTCCAATAATGTGGGCTGCAACTTTTTCAAATGGTGGTGTTGATGAAAAGGATGTCATTATCATGACACAAATGAGACAGATTAATGATTTGGGGAAGTCATTGAAGGTTGCTGAGAAGAGGCTGCAATTAGTAATAGGGTTCACTTGTGTTGTTATTGTATTATTCGTACTATTATTGTGTGTAATCTTTTAAAGTCCAATCTGTTTTGTACTATTGTTAAATGAAGAAATGAATTAGTTTAATTATGTTGATATTAGCCCCAACATGTTCAAAATGACATCTTAATCTGAGCATTGAAGTAAGTGATATTGATCTAAGCTTGGGAAAAATTAAATTGATCTAAGTCTGGAAGAAGTTAAATTCATAACATTAATTCATCCTCATCAAAATGCACTACATCAATGTTTGGCAAAAGTGAAATTGAACGAAGTTTAAGGAAAGTCAAAATGCAGTACATCAATAATGAATTCTACATCAGAAATTCCAAAAAATAACTAAGACGTTTGTAGCTGCTATCATGGCCTCCTCCTAATCTGTAATTTCATCATAAACTGCTGAGATAGTTCTTCTGGTGTTGGTAGTGGTGCTGCTTGACTATCCACTTCATTCCTTGGTGGTTGAGTTGTTTGAGTTTCAGCAGTTGGTGCATTCTTAACAGTTTCAGTAGTTGGTGCATTCCCAGCCGTTTGGGCATCTAGTGCAGTCTCAGCTGGTGTTGCAGTCTGCTCATCCACAGGCTTATCTAGGCAATTGCTCCTGTTATGTCCAATCTGACGACGACATGTGCTACATTTTTTTCTATGACCTCCTTTGTTGATTTATGTGTTATCCTTTCTCAACTCCCACTCTTCCAACCTTCTTTTTTTCTTGGGTCTTCCTGGTAAGATCCTCTTATGTGGTGGATGGATGTCAGCGTAGGGAGTTCTTTCCCATAAGACTTCACCATTGACTAGAAAGATGATGGATTGATATATTTCTTCGTAAATGGATCTCCTGAAGCAGATTGGTATGAAGTCCTCAGTATTGACATTGATGAAATTCATTACTGCAATAGCATGGCAGCAAGGGATAGCAGTCAGAAGCCATTTCCTACAGCTGCAATGTTGAGCATCCACATTCACTGTGTACTTATCTCCAACCATGGATATGTGCCTCACTTCAAATACCTCACCTACAGACACAAACTACACAAAATCATGGAAGTAATTTAGAAATCATGCAGAACATCACAACAATCGAAAGACAAACAAACCCCAAACCCACGATCAAACACAACCCAGAAAACCCTAAACCCATTTACCTCGTTGATGATGATTAACCGAAAAATTGAAATGAAGAGCACAACTGCAATCCAATGATGAAATGGCAAGTATTAGCTACTTCATCTACAAATCCGAGCTCAAGAAAGACGAAGATGAAGAAATTTTCCTAATTGCAAAATTTCTCGTAAATTAAAAAATTAACGTTAATTAACCATATGTACAGTACACGTAACACACTCTAATACAAACCGTGCCACCTATACAACGCTACGTTATTATTTAACGGCGTTACAGAAAAGAACCAAATAAAACACGAATTGCGAAAATGAGGACCATTTTAAACATTTGGTAAAAATGAGGACCATTTTAAATATTATGTCAAAATGAGGATCATCCGCAACAAACACTACAAAAATAAGGACCAAAAAGGTATTTAAGCCTAAATAATATAAGACTATTAAAAACACCAAAACAAACCCCACAATCAATATTTAAGGAAAATAAGAGTATACGATTGAAATGACTTTTACATTCTCCCAGAATTAAACTAGCAAGAGTTTCAATTTTCTTAAAAAAACAAGGATTTGACTTTAAAACCTTGTTTTTATCTTGATCAACTTCAAACCCATTAAGTATGCTCTTTTCCAGTAAGAATAATACTAAAAAAGCAAATAATTTAAATAAATTTGATCTAAATAGCAAGTGTAACATTCCTCATGCACGGAATGTTGAAAAGAAAGAGATCCTCTTTTCCTACCATATTCTGTTTTTGCTTTGTTAGAAGATACGAAACTACCGTACCAGGAAAGCGTACGTATACGGTGTAGACGTACGTTGAGGTGATAAATTACGAAGAGTTGTATAACAACGATCCGAAAATGGATGAGTTATGAGTGACAATAATGAAAGTAGGTTAGGTAACAACGCATTAAAAGAAGGTTCAACCTTATCTTTTTTTTTTCGTAAAGTTCTAAGCTAAAGACTAAAGAGATGGACTAATCCACACTATAAGTACACATATGTTTGGTAAACATTGCGTCCATTCAAATCAACACGCAAGTTTACTCTGTTTAATTGTATCTTTTTCTGATTCTTTTTGTCCATTATCTAGGCTTATTACCACCTCTCCATGCAAAGAGACAAGACACCTCTTCATCGTTGCAATCACAACACATAACGTTTCTACGATCAGAATCAATATTACAATTTTTGATACTTTCAGTGTTTGCATAGCCTAGTTAGTCACCCCTAACTAGAGGGTTCAAGCAGGAAAATGATGATTGGAAGGAATTTTTAAGGTACCCACAAAGGAAAAAAAAGAAATATATGTTAATTGAAAAACCAACCAAAAGGAAAATATTGGATTTATTTGGCTTTTTCAGTGAAAAGCCTCTTTTTCAATATCATCCCTTAAAAAAACAATTATACGTGCAAGCTTCCTTTACTTTTTGGGGCTAAACCACAATTTTCTCTCGCTTTCCGTCTTCACCATCGACTTTATTAAGATCAGAAACAAGGATCCTAGGTTTATGGTCTAAGTCCCCACAATTAAGTTTAATTAAGGGCTCAATCATGCATTCTATTGAAAAGAAAATATTTTGTGTAATGAAAACAATCATGGTGAATAGAATATATACGTTTTGAATTCATCTAAATATGCCTCTAGTTCCTTTTATGGTTAGACTTGAAAACTTGTAGTGGGATAATAATGAATGTAGGACCAAGAATTATAAATGCAAAGCATGGAACTTTGTATTTCAATTCCAAATCCAAACCCACTTAACATTCTTCTAAGTGCTGAATCCCATTATTAGTGTCCGAGCAAGTGCAATATAAGAAAGCTTGCCCAGCAATATTATTGGTTCTTGTCTTCTGTTGGATGCAGTTCAATTATATATGTAATCTATTAGCTTTCATTTGTTTAATTTAAGTGAGATAAATTTAAATATTTCTATAAAAATTGACTCTGGAATTTTTGTGAATAAGAAAAGGAAAATGGTACTGAGTATGCAGATTTTTTATGTCATTTTTCAATCTTTTTGTTCTTAGAAGGGAGAGGGTGGAAATCTCTGTCATAATAATGTTTAATGTGGTATTGACTGCATCATTTTTGTTGCAGCAGCATGGCTGTCGTGTAATCACTGCTTTACTGATTTGAATTCGGTGGGTCCTACGATGTGGGATCCCAAATATTATGGGGTTTGGGCCCATTCATCATTGCCATAATTGGTTTGATTATTAGGAGCTGTTTAATGCATTAAAATATGACAGAGAGAGAGAGAGAGAAATATCTTCTTGATATGCAGAAGAGTTGACAGAGGAGAATTACCCATCCAAAATAGTAAGAACAATTTTATATCTATTTGATATAACAAAGGGAAAGCGGAAATGTTGAAAGTGAAATGTATATTATTTACACAAATACACTGTACTCTACAAATTCTACTTATGGCACAAAACAGTGCTCAAATGAATTTGCTAAAATAGTGTATGTATGTGTAAAGAATAAAGATCAAAAACCTTTACAGTTCTCACTTTTACCTGTTGTCCTATTCAATTAAACGAAAGTATCAGTTGCAACACTTTTTGGGTGTGCATATCTACATAGTTATATTTATGTGGCTGAACTTGAGAATGGAATAGAATTTTCTAGGTAGGGTTAGGGAACTCAATTTCCAACCATACGTTTAACTGTGCAGATCTGTGAATCAAAATTGCAGAATTGGCATCACATAGATAATCTTATAGATATATATATATATATATATATATATATATATATATATATATATATATATATATATATATATATATATATAAATTTATTGTTTTTTTTTTTTTTTTTA